>Ga0123341_1002131_pt1 | contig 15948 bp, 9 predicted proteins | sample Turbeapinknodule_FD_89959 | JGI IMG/M metagenome (GOLD analysis project Ga0123341, IMG submission 89959) | Root nodule microbial communities of legume samples collected from Mexico - Turtle bean Mexico pink nodule | ecosystem: Host-associated > Plants > Roots > Nodule | place: Mexico: Nepantla... | reverse complement strand
GTTATATGTATCAAAATCAGTTTTACAAGTTAAATATAAACAAATTTTAATATCTTAATTAACTATACTTAATATTATTATTTAAAAAATATTTATGCTTTTAAATCTAATAATCATTATTAATCACTATGCTATCCGATTGTGGCAAATAATACACTTATTAAAAAAACAAACCACCTAATTTATTTTTGTTTTATACATGAAAATAAAAATAAATATAAAAATAAATTAAATAATTATTCATTCAGTCAAACTATTTTTTTCATATATACATAAAATCACATATAAAATCACAGCATACATACATAAAAATAAAAAACAAAATAAATAATTATTAAAAAATGGAGGGATAAACAAATGGCCTGATGAAGTGTTTACATTAATATCCGGCTAGAATTTGTGCCTGTTGAGGGCATTGTGGCTGGTGCGGGATGAATGATGTGGGTTATTCACTTGTTCCTGCATTCTGAAGTATGGTTATCTCCTCATAGTTCTGCTATGGAGTTTCTTTTCCTTCCACCATATTATTGTTGTGTAAATGTATGCATGTGCCTTCAAAAAATTGATTTTAAATATTTTTACATGTTCAATTTTATTATCATAATTAATTAAAAGAAGGGTGTATATATTTTGTGTGCATAAGAATTTTCGTGTAGATAATCCTTATTATCCTTCATGAGAAATCATGTGAAGACATTTGTCAATAACAAGAGGTGGCAATGGCACCTTATGATATAACTAAATCCAAACTTCAACTGAAAACAAAACCAACATGGCCACATGTATGGAACTTTCTTAGACTTGTTTCATTTTCTGCCCCAGATCAAAATCTTGTGATGCATATCTACTAAGCTTATATATGTATACATTCTCGCACACACAAAATTCAGTGAAACCCATTTGAGGTTGAGACCAAACAAAAAAACATACAAGCTAGGATCATTCATTCATGGCTTGGTTAAGAAACCTCTCCACCAAGTTTTCCACTATGATGAAAGCATCCTCATCATCATCAACTAGAACACCCAAAACCACATACCCATTTTCATTCACTTTCCTCTCCCACTTCAGCACCAACCCCATTGAGGAAAAGCCTTGTGTTAAGCCCATTGTTGAGAATTCGGGTCTGGAACCAACAAGGGCCCATGAGAAACCACGTGTGGTGGTGCTGGGCTCAGGGTGGGCTGGGTGCAGGCTCCTGAAGGGTCTGGACCCGAGTGTGTATGACATAGTTTCTGTTTCACCTCGCAACCACATGGTGTTCACCCCCCTATTGGCCTCTACTTGTGTTGGAACTCTTGAGTTTAGATCCGTTGCTGAACCCATTGGAAGGATCCAACCAGCTATTTCTAGAGAGCCTGGTTCTTATTTCTTCCTAGCCAATTGTACTCACATTGATGCACATAACCATATGGTGTGTATGTTTGTTAACTAGCTTTTTTTTTTCTTGTTACAAGTGTTTTCTAGCATTGAAGTTTTGTCCATTTTCTAAGTTATGTGTATTTTACTCAGTTAAACGTATATTTCGACAAACTTCAAACTTCTTTACAAGTCATTCTAAAAGAGAAAAATAGAAAAAAAAATGAGTTTGTTTCTAAATTAAAATTAACTTATGTTTTAGCTAATTTATAGAATCTTTCTCATGTATAACTTCTTTAAATTCTTAATTTACCCTGAGAATAAGCTAATTTGTAAAATTTTCTTATATAATTTATACAAACTCTTAGTTATGGAAAAATTCATTTCGTTTTTATTTATATTTTTCTCTCCAAAAAGCACTTATAGGAAAACTTGTTGAAAGATTGGTATCAAAACAGTGTGGCTTAGTCATAGAGAGTTTGGTGTTTGGTTTTGAAGGTGCACTGTGAGACTGTAACTGAAGGAGTAGAGACAATAGCTCCCTGGAAATTCACAATCTCATATGATAAGCTAGTAATTGCATTAGGGTCACAGCCTTCCACTTTTGGAATTCAAGGAGTCAAAGAACATGCCTTTTTTCTTAGAGAAGTTCACCATGCACAGGAAATTCGTAGGAAGCTCCTCCTCAACTTGATGCTATCTGATGTTCCAGGTCAGTTAAACAATAGTGTAACTATTATTGATCCATCATAATTTTTTTATTATTGTTACTTTTTTGCCTTGTCAACATAAAAAAGTTACATTGTCAATTAATCAGAAATTAAGATTGATATTTATAGTATGGCTTTTTAGATAATTATTGTAAAAATCAATAAATTCAACATACACCACAGTATGACAGTATATGATGGGATAATAATGTAAAAGTAATTTTCATACATGATTTGCTCTTTATTTATGTTGTTGTGCATTACTTTTGTGCTTTGTTTTTAAGCAGGGATTTCGGAAGAGGAGAAACAAAGGCTTTTGCACTGTGTGGTTGTGGGGGGTGGTCCTACTGGAGTTGAGTTCAGTGGTGAGCTTAGTGATTTCATCACGAAAGATGTTCGTCAAAGATATGTCCATGTGAAAGATTACATTCGTGTGACCTTAATTGAGGTATGCTAAGCACCATCAGATATGTGATATGTGAACTTATGGAAGCCAAAATTGTCTAATAAGGTAGTTTACGTTGTTAACCAATTCATGCATGCATACCTTGTTAGGCAAATGAGATATTGTCTTCCTTCGATGACCGGCTCAGGCGATATGCTACCAAGCAATTGACAAAGGTGAATTACATTTTGATGAAAAATCATTTCATTTTGAGTGTTATTTGAATCTTCATTTTACTAGATCTTATTCTTGATCATTGTAGTCCTGTATGAACTGGTTGACTTGCTAAGCAAGTTGTTATACTTTTCTGTATTACTTTCTTTATATTTTGTCAATGTTGTAGTCTCTCTCAGTCAGGAGTTCGTCTTGTTCGTGGCATTGTGAAAGATGTTAAAGCTCATAAGATTGTCCTTAGTGATGGTTCTGAGGTTCCATATGGGTTGCTGGTATGGTCCACTGGTGTTGGTCCATTGCCTATAATTCAATCTTTGGATCTCCCAAAAGCTCCTGGAGGAAGGTTAAACCTGTTTCTCAATATTGTTGCTTTCATTTCCTGTGACAACCTAGGAAAAGTTACAAATTAGAAGCTGATTTGAGGATAGATATAGTTTTTTATGCCATATATAAGGAAAGCTTCTGATTGATTTTGTTTCACAGGATTGGTGTTGATGAGTGGCTTCGTGTTCCTTCGGTACATGATGTGTTCTCAATAGGTGACTGCAGTGGATTTGTTGAAAGTACTGGAAGACAAACACTTCCTGCACTAGCCCAAGTAAGTGATATTGGGTTCATTGGCTTCTCCTATACACTCCTTCATTCCTTAAATTCTTTCAATTTGTAGTTTTTGTTTTAGGCTAATGTCTGATATGATACATTTCTTAGGGACATTGATTCTTTTATTCTCATTTGTAATGATTGTTCATCAGTGAAGTAGTGTTGCTAGTTTCATTTTTGACAAAAAGTATGTTGTTGGCCATTTGACACATTGCCATTTGAATTCCACAGGTGGCAGAGAGGCAAGGTAAATATTTAGCAGCTCTGTTAAACAAAATTGGTAAAGCAGGTGCAGGCCATGCAAACTGTGCAAAAGAAATAGAATTTGGGGATCCATTTGTTTACAAGCACCTTGGAAGCATGGCGACTATTGGTAGATACAAGGCCCTTGTTGACCTTAGACAGGGCAAGGTAATGGTTATCATTACTGTGATATTGTTTCTGGTGCCTCAAAAACTTATTAAGTTATTGTCTCACTTACTATGGCTCTTGCAGGAGGCAAAAGGATTGGCCCTAGCAGGATTTCTTAGTTTTTTTATTTGGCGTTCTGCGTATATCACCCGCGTTGTTAGCTGGAGGAACAGATTCTATGTATTTATCAACTGGATTACAACTGTTGTATTTGGCCGTGATATAAGCAGACTATGAAGATCTTGTGGTAATCACTTTGACCATGATTAAGAGTTGTTTCCCAAGGTTTTATGTAATTAAGTTGGAACTGGCTTGAAGGACAAGGCAATGAAACTAACATCTTGAAACCAAAAATGCAGCTTATCTTGTCCACGCATATTTTTCTCTCTTGTAGCTTCCAATCAATCAGAAATGTAGTCATCCTAAGTCATTTTGTACATATAGAAAACCAATAAATCAATTTTCATGTTCTTGTACTGCTCATGAAATGTGTGGTCATATTAATAACATTTCAGTCACCTAAATGTTCTGATCTCTTTTCTATCAGTAGATTGCTGAAATGGAAAATTAATTTTTCACCAGTCATTCTTGAAATTGGTACTAGTACCCCTACAAGTGAAAATGCCTTATTGAGTTCTTGGTTGAAGTATTGTAATAACACTTGAAGTATGGACTAAAGCTCTTCATTTACACTTAATAAACACTCTTCATTTAGACTTAATAAACATGGCAACATCATTTTAAGCATTCAGTAGAATGACTGTTCGGATACAAGTTAAAGTAACTTTTAAGAGTTTTTTTTTTTTATAAATGTAGAAAAAAGTCAAACAGAGACTAACTACCATTAACAACAAATCTTATAGTTGGTTAGAACATTCACAACACATTATTTAGACATTATACAAGTAATCATGCAATTTTAGCTTATCGCTCTCTATATTTATTATTGTTCTTCACAAATCAAAGAAGGTCATTGAAGTCATCCCAATATACACTGAAATAGATATGAAAAAACTTGGACAATTAAAAGATGTTCAATATGAAAAAATTCAATTTATTATAAGAGAAATATCCTTATCGTTTAGAATGTTTAAACCAAACAAATATAACTAATAGTTGACGACAACAATTTTAAAATCAACAACTCAAAAACTCATAATGAAAGAGTGTTTAGTTATATATGTTCAATATGTATTGTTTTAATGTATTATTCTTTAATATCAATTATTAATGATTGTTTCAAATTGTTTATTATAATTATTTTAGTGTATTTCAATATAATTACTTAGTCTATTGATATTATTACGATAGAACAAAATTTAGTTCATTGATACAATTGCAAATTAAATTTGTTATTCCTTACAAAATTTCATTTCTAACCTAAAATATTTAAATTAATTACAATTGTACGTTATTAATTTAAAATTAATAATATTTAATTATCATTTTCAATTTCTTTTATAAAAAATAAAGAAAATATTATTAATTATAATTTTTAAATTAAATAATTAAAAATACTAAAATATCTACATTGTTAAATAAAAATCAAATAACTAAATCAATTACAAATATTAAAATATATGTGTTTATTGAAAAACATAAATACTTAAAGTAGTTAAAAATATAAATATCTATACTTAAAATTTAAATTAAGACTAAAATAAATAATAAATAAATAAAATAATCTTTGTATTAAATAAATAAATACTTAAAATTTAAATTAAGATTATTTGTTTATATAAAAAGGGAAAATATTCTAACAGAGTCCAATATATTTATTTATTATGGTAATATTTTTAAACACACATTAAAATAATAATAAAAATGTTTGAATATAAAACATTTGAGGATATAGGAGTAATATTTATAATTTTAAAAAAACAATATATCGTAAAATTTGAAGGAAGGAATTTAATTATGACTGAAATTTGATTGAAAGCGCTTCTTAATTTGATTGAGGAGCACAACAAAGCGCTCTACTTGCTTTGAGGGAGGAATAGGATGGTTTCTCTTCCCATAGTCCAACATGAAGAAAAGATCATCGAAACCGTTGAGCGGAACCCCGTTGTGGTTGTCATCGGGGAGACCGGGTCCGGCAAGAGCACTCAACTCTCTCAGATGCTTCACCGCCGCGGCTACGGCAAAATCGCCGTCACTCAGCCACGTCGAGTTGCCGCCGTCTCCGTCGCCAGGTAACACCTCTTCAGTTTCCAACTAAATGCGTCGACTCTTCTCCAATGCGTTTCCGTTTCTCACCAATACGTCGTCGTTTACTTCCGCAGACGAGTCGCACAAGAGCTCGGCGTTCAGCTCGGCGAGGAAGTAGGTTACGCCATTCGATTCGAGGATAGAACTTCTCACGACACGCGCATAAAGTAGCCGCCTTCTCATTTTGTATTACTCTATTGACTTGACTTGGTTTTATTTTCAATTGGTTTCTGATTGTCATTGATTCGATATAATTAAGGTATCTTACTGATGGCGTCCTGCTACGTGAAAGTCTGGCAAATCCTGAGTTGCGTGAGTATTCTGTTATCATATTGGATGAGGCGCATGAACGGAGTTTAAACACGTAAGATTGGTTACTGTGTGATGTTCTCCCGTGTTAGGTTTATATTTGTTGTGTATGCAATTTTTGGTGATTGGTGTGCTTATTGTCAGGGATATATTGATGGGTCTAATGAAACGCTTGGTTAAAGTTCGTTCCTCTGATCTCAAAGTTTTGATTACGTCTGCGACTCTTGATGGCGATAAAGTATCCAAGTTCTTTGCTGATTGTCCGGTATTGAACATCCCGGGAAAGTTGTATCCAGTTGAGGTTCTTTATAGCAGTGAGCGCCCCTCGAGCTATCTCGAGTCTTCGCTGAAAACAGCTCTTGGTGCGACATGAAATTTTAACCTTGTCTGCATATCAATTTAAATGCCTGCTTGTGCGTGTGAATAAATTTGCCATAACATCATGTAGTTAGTAAAAAATTCTGTCAAAGTGTTAAATGTTTGCTTTGCTTATTGTACATTGATAAAAGCTTTTATGGAGCATGCCTATTTGCCATCGTTAAGGTAACATTTGTTGACACTTGTATTGGTTTTTAAAAGAACGGTCTTGTTAAGGTCGTTGAATGCAAGAACATAAGTTGATAAGGAGGGTGGATGCATTTTAAACCTCAATTGTGTAATTTATGTTCATGTTGATGTAAATAGTCACCAGCACTTCCTCTGCTCCCTTCTGATTGAATGACTTGTAATTTGTAAGTAGAAATTCAGGAAATGTTGTAATATTGGTTTTGCAGATATACATATTCACCAACCTGAAGGGGATATTTTAATATTCATGACTGGACAGGTAAACATTTTTGTTATGTGGTATTTACTCTATATTTTTCTTTTCCAGAATGTAAATCTTAGTGCATATTTAGGATTAAATTTTTTTATTCGAACTTATTTAGGGAAAATAATTCCTTTTATTTTCTGAATGTTGCTGAGAGATTCCATTTGTGTTGTAAGCATTTGTTTTCAAGAATTAACCTGTATCCTACACCCTATAGTTTCTGGTATTATGCAATAATTGAAAATATTTCACTGATCTTCGTGTAGGATGACATAGAGAAGTTGGTATCTAAGTTAGAAGATAAGGTTCGTGCTCTTGAGGAAGGTTCCTGCATGGATGCTATAATACTTCCCCTACATGGTTCTTTGCCCCCTGAATTGCAGGTAAGTAATTTTTGTTTAATAAATCTGCTTGGCATGAGTTACTCACTCTAAATTCCAAATACAATCAAATTTCTATAAATTGATGCCATGAGGCATGACTGATACTTCAGATAAAAGCTGCAGTAATTGTGAGAATATTTGGAAAGGAGTTACAATTTCATTCCTATACATAGTTGTCAGTTTTCTTTTTAGTTTTGTCAATGTCAAACTTGACTGATTTGCATTTAAAGAATGTTGCTGGCTTAAGTGTGAAATTGCCTTGAGAGTATTTATTGTTGGAGACCTACATTGATTAGAGATATGATAAAAATATAGTATATAAATGGGAGACAATTTCACATCTTACTAGCCGGTTTTGTGAGGTTGAATTAAGTCTTTATTGAAATTTTAAGATGATATCAGAGTTTATTCTAATGATTATTGTTGGGCTTATTAGTCCATCTGCTATTGAGTCATTATTGAATTATCCGTAGATGTTCAATCCTACAACTAGTTTTGTGCGATTCAGTTAGCCTCTAACTCAAATTGTAAGATTTATCTTAGTTCTTTCTTCGTTTAACTTGTTGCTTACCTTGTTTGCTTCTTAACAAATGCCAAATCATATTTCTTCGCTTACAATTAACACTCATATAATTGTTTCTTTTCTTTTTGGGAAAACCTTATATACAACAATTGATAAGATATTTTGTCCCAGAAAATAAAGTTTGAGGCATTGTAATTCTTTTTGGGGCATTTGATAATCATGAGTGTAGCCAACTTCACCTATTGGGATAAGGCTATTGTTATTATTGTTGTTGTTGAAACTCATGCATGTCTTTTATAATTGTACAGGTGCGTGTATTTAGTCCTCCCCCTCCAAATTGTAGACGAATTATTGTTGCAACAAATATTGCTGAAACTTCCTTGACTGTTGATGGTGTAGTGTAAGGACAACAATACTTGATTAAATATTGTCATTTTGGGATTGCAACTTTACTATAGCATTTCCAGATGTCTAGTTATACATCATCACAGAGATAAATTGTTGTGTATTGTTCTTGTTGTTGCTAATTGTTATTATTACTTATTATAATACATTTTTTTTTTCATTCTGTAGCCTACTTATTTCAATCTTAACTAGATAAGAAATACGTAATCTGTTTAGTGAATAGGTAATGAAGTTCATTGACACATTGACATGATTTGCTTTAGCCTCTATGAGATGCAAACATTGACACAAGTCAAACAACAAACCTTGTCATTTGAATTCACCCGTACTGTGATTTGGAGTGTTTTTCTGTCATTTTCTCCTTACATCAAGCACATAAACTTGTCTTCTCACAGTTTTAAATTTTATGAATTTTAGGTATGTTATTGACTCTGGGTATGTGAAGCAAAGGCAGTACAATCCGTCAAGTGGCATGTATTCTCTTGATGTTGTTCAAATTAGCAAGTATGCTGTTAATAGTTTGGTATCTCTTTGTGGTTTCATAAAATCTTAAATACCCAATTCATAATCTTTAAGATGATTTCAAATAATTCCTGACTGTGCAGAGTGCAAGCTAACCAGCGTGCAGGCCGAGCTGGACGAACATGTCCTGGGAAATGCTATCGACTATATCCCTCTCGTGTTTACAATGATGAGTTTTTGGATGTTACAGTTCCAGAAATTCAGAGATCATCCCTCGCTGGCTGTGTTCTTTACTTGAAGTCATTGGACCTCCCAGATATTGACATTCTAAAATTTGACTTTCTGGATCCTCCATCATGTAACATACTATCTATCCACTGACACTTTGTCTCCTTGCAGTATTGAGTAACTAACTTGATTCTCATCGATAATCCTGAGAATCTTTTTTTGTCATCTCAAACATTTTAATTCCATTTTCTTTATATTTTTGGGGGTCGGGGGGGTCAGTCCTTGACTAGCAACTATTAAGTTAATGAGTTTTACTCAAGTTTACTTAAATGATTGGATAATTGGGTTTTCTGCAGTTGAGTCCTTACAAGATGCCTTGAAGCAGTTATATCTGATTGATGCTATAGATGAAAATGGTGCAATTACAAGTTTTGGACAGAAAATGGCTGGTACTTGATTTTTTCTTTACATTTTAATGTTGAATTTTAAATCTGTATGCAGAAATAACACATGTTATATTGTTGTCTTGATCAACATTTTGTTAAGGGCCTTCACTATACCATATTTTTTGTCAATTTTTTTTGGTAGAAGATTCTTTCTGCTAGATTGGACAATGAAAGTGGTGCTTAGTGTTGAGTATAAAATTTATTCTTACCCATTTATTTTCCTAATCAGATGTATATGGAAGAGTACTTCTCTTGATTCGCTGAGTTGTTTCTTGATTCTTTGCAGAGCTTCCATTAGAACCATCCTTAGCAAGAACTTTAATGGAGGCAAACCATTACGGTTGCTTATCTGAGGCTTTGACTGTTGCTGCCATGTTATCAGCTGAGACTGCATTGCTACCTGTGCAGAGGTGGAATAGTTTCAACTCTGAAGTTTATGTATGTGTATGTACACACACACACATGCTGAGACAGAGGAGGATCCTTGCATCCTGACGTTTTCAATCATACTGAAAAAGACAGTGTTTTTCAATTAATGTCATTCTTATAAAATATTTTAAAATTTCCATACTTGTGAATATTACTAACACCAGTCTACAAAACAAATGAAAAAAATAGGGACATAGGATGATTTGTATCTTGGTTTTCTCTAGGCTTATACATTTAAACATCAACAAGGACTGTAACTGAGCAGTAATAACATTCCTTTAATGTGCAGAAAGACTGAGAAAAAGAGGAAACACTCAATATCGGACCTTGTTGATGGTTCTGGATTGGGTGATCAGATTCAATTGCTACATATATACCAATGCTGGGATCAAACTGATTTTGACATTGGATGGTGCAAAGATAATGGCTTGCAGGTACCTATATGCGTTCTAGTAATGTCAAGAATAGCATAAATTTGGGACTGAGCTTTTGCATTTAAGTTGTTAAAATGTTTAGTTCGAAGCCTAGTAATATCCTCGTGGAATATTGGTCTTCACTCTTCACAAATTTGATTCAGATATTGTATCCTTTAAAGAAAAATGCTTATGAGTCATTGATATAGAATCTTCTGCTATTTCTTGATGATTATGCTTGTTTGCATTTTTATTTCCGTCACAATTATCTAAAATTTCTAGTCATAATTGGAGAGCCATTCTAAAATATAAAGTGACAACTACATGTGGATCTTTTGTATTTGTTTAATGCATAATATATGTGATGATTCTGGAATCAACTTATTTCTTGATGATACTGCATCTTTGCATTTTTCTTCCCGTGATAGTTATCTAAAATTTGTAGTCTTCAATAGAGCCATTCTAAAATATTAAGTGATAGCTACATGTGGATCTTTTGTATTTTTTTAATGTATAGTATATGAGATTATTCTGGAATTAACTGATTGAAGGTGCGAGGGATGTTGTTTGTCAAAGATGTCCGTAAGCAGCTATCCCAGATAATGCAGAAAATATCAAAGGGTTAGTGTTCCACATTCTTGAAGAATTTACCTGTTGAAGTGAATAATAATATACTTTCAGATACAATAGTGTCTCTTGCAAAATGAACCACATTTGAAATTTAGCACATTCATATCCTCTTTAATCCTTTTAATTGCTCTTTTCTTTTGCCTCCCCTTCATCCTTATTTTGTCGATATGAGCTTGTTTCTAAATTGTATAGGATTAATTGTTACTTTTAGAATGCTGAAATAACAGTCTTAAATATTGAGTGAAGAAAAGAGATAAAAGAAAAGGAAACACTAAATTGTTATTAACAGAGATGTATTACAATGTATTAATATCTTTGATATATTCATAAAACCTAGAGTATTAAGCCTTTTAACTAACAAACTATTTAACCCAATGTCAGAAGGTTCCTCCTTGTGTAAAGGTATTGGAGAGGGTCATTGTATGCAGCAAATGTGCTTTCAAAATTCGAATCCATGACCAAGTGGTCACCAAGACACAACTTTACTGTTGTGCTAGGGCTTGTCTTTATTTATTAACCCTTATTACTAATCATAATCCTAGCTAATTAGTTCAACTAATCATGATAGGGTAAAGAAATATGATAATTTATCGTAAGACATGAAAGAGGAAATAGGGAAACTAATTTTAGAGGATAATGTAATATATTCTTAAATATGAGAAGGTATTTTCATCTATGTTGACTCGGAAGTTTGAGTTTTATGCTTGATAATATTCATGAAAAGTAATTTGTAAGACTTTGTTGTGGTTGGACTTTGGTGGGACACCATGGTAGTAAGTATCTTTGTGATACATGATACAAATCATACTAAACGATACGATTCTGCTCTCTCATGATACGAATTGTGTAAACAATCGTTTTTACTCCTGTGTCGCACTATACAAGTGCGAATCATTCAAAAAATCGCAGAAACGCGAGTCTCTTTTTTATTGTGCCTTGAATCGTGCAGTGCATTTGGGTTTGGTAAAAACCCTAACTTTATTTTTTTTCAACCACAAACTTGCTTCTCCAACAACGATTTCCCTCTTCTCCTTCAATGGCCCAAAAACAATGACATGAAGAACGGCGACAAAATGAACATTGAGAGTGAACGACGATGAAGTGAATTGCGAGAGCGAAATGCAAGAGCAAGACAACAGGAGATTTGGTAGGAGCAAGCAGTGCGGGAGGTGCACACCAACTTTGCTCTTCCTTACTTCGATTTTCATGAATGGTATGCATGCCTATGCAAAAATGAAGAGGCAGCTGTAGCAACAACAATGCCCATGGATGGAAAATGAAGAGGCAGTTGTGCACATGAGAGAAGACAACTCTAGTGTTTTCTCTTTCTTATTTTCGTTGGGCCAAACATTATCAACCCAAATATATATTTTTTTATTTAACAAGAGTTGGGTTGATATGATTCCAAATAGTACTAACAGAATTAGGAATTTAGGGTTACGGAATGGAATCAATTAGAAACAGTAACAATGAAAACCTGGATAGAGGGAGGCACCACAAACAAGGTTTGATAAGCCTAAAGGATGATTGCCACAAGAATGGATGAATTCTTGATAAGATCGCAAGATGCAGGAAAGAACCCTAGCAGAGATATATTCTCTCTATTAAATTGCCAAAACATTTCTAATATCATGGTTCAATCCATTCAAAATCCTAGCCATGGTTGCTTCGTTTTCTTCATTCATTCCAGCTCTAATCATGGTCACCTCCATCTCTTTAAAGTACTCTTCCACACTTATATTCCTTTGAGTCATTTTTTGAAGTTTGAGTTGCAACTTCCTATGGTAGCTTGTTGGAATATATCTCTTTCTCATAATTCTTTTCATTTCATTCCAAGAGTCCACCATGGGTTTCTCATATCTAATTCTCTCCCTTTGTATTTATTCCACCAAGTTAAGGCATAATTTGAAAATTCAGCCGCTGCCAATTTCATCCTTTGCTCCTCATTATACTCCTTGCAAGCAAACACATGTTCTACTTTAATCTCCCACCCCAGTAAGCTTCAGGATCACTCTTCCCTTTGAATGTATGAATATTTAATCTTATCCCATCAAATCTCAGTTCTCCCTCATTTTCTCTTCTCCTCCTCCTATCTCCCCCTCTATTTTCATGATTTTCTTGTTGTGTCTACTCCAATCTCTCATGGAGTCCATCACTTTGTTGTTTCATTAGTCTCTCCAAATGTTGTGTTAAGGCTTGCATTTGTATTTGTTAAAGTCTACTATTTGGTGTTTCCCCTACCATGCTCAAGTAAACAGACTAAAAATAACAATAAGTTTAGACCTCACACCACTTTCTCACGTGTTTACACTCCACACTCGTGTTTCACACAATAAGACTTTTTTTTAATGATCACAGTGCCTTTTACCACTCGTTCTTTAACTTAAGGTTGTTACAAGAATCAAACAATCAAGAATCAAGAATCGCTTTCAATTGTAGCAATCACAAGCTTAAAATAAAAAAATTGATATTTTAACATCAATGTAAGAAAAATAGTGAAGAACAATTTCACTACCAACAAACAAAAGACAATTACAATATATAGAAAAAAAATATGTAGGGAGGACACTTGAAAAATTAGGACTTTTATCAAACAAGAAGTATGCACTAGATAATTACTATTTTTTTTTTCTGTTTTCCTCTTTTTTTTCTATTTTTTTTAAAATGAAGTGTGTGAACGGTGTGTGAAACAGCACGTGAACAGTGATGAGGAAAAAATGGGATGCACAATTGTATTATCACTCAAACCTTTGCTTTGAATACCAAAAAAAATAAATAGCAATTATACAATGCATACTTCCTGTTTGTCAAAAGTCTTAAGTTTTCAAGTCTCCTATATCTACCTTTTTTCTTTCTAGATATTGTAATTGTCTTGCTTGTTTGTTGGTACTGAAATTGTTCTTCACTATTTTTCTTTCATTGATGTTAAAATATAAATATTTTATTTCAAGATTGTGATTGCTACCATTGAAAGCAATTCTTGATTGCTTGATTCTTGTAAGAACCTTAAGTTAGAGAACGAGTAGTAAAAGGCAGTGTGAGTTAAAAAAAAGCCTTGTGTGAAACACGAGTGTGGAGTGTAAACATGTAAGAAAGTGGTGCGAGACCTAAACTTATTGTTATTTCCAATCTGTTTACTTGTGTAGGCAGGGAAAACACCAAATAGTGGACTTTTACAAATACAAATGCAAGCCTTAACACAACATTTGAAGAGACTAATGAAACAACAAGATGATAGACTCCATGAGAGATTGGAGCAAGCACACCAAGAAAATCATGAAAATAGAGGGGGAGATAGGAGAATAGAGAATGAGGGAGAACTGAGAATTTATGGGATAGGACTAAATATTCCCACATTCAAAGAGAAAAGTGATCCTGAAGTTTACTTGGAGTAGGAGATTAAACTAGAACATGTGTTTGCTTGCAATGAGGAGCAAAAGATGAAGTTGGCATCAGCTGAATTTTCAGTTTATGCCTTAACTTGGTGAAATAAATACCAACAAGCTACCATGGAGAGTTGCAACTCAAATTTCAAAGAATGACTCAAAGGAATAGAAGTGTAGAAGAGTACTTTAAAGAGATGGAGGTGACCATGATTAGAACTGGAATGAATGAAGAAAACGAAGCAACCATGACTAGGTTTTTGAATGAATTGAACCATGATATTAGGAATGTTTTGGCAATTTAACATAGAGAATATATCTTTGCTAGGGTTTTTCTCTGCATCTTGCGATCTTATCAAGAATTCACCCATTCTTGTGACGATCATCTTTAGGCTTATCAAACCTTGTTTGTGGTGCCTCCCTCTATCCAAGTTTTCATTGTTACTATTTTTAATTGATTCCATTCCGTAACTCTAAATTCCTAATTCTATTGTTAGTTCGATTTGGAATCATATCATCGGCCATATGACCCAATCCAACCATTATAATTAACCTAATATGCCCAATGATACGACCACTCTATTTGAATGTGGTTGTGATTATTAATTATATTTTTTTCAAGTTTATATGTCTTATATGTTATATTTTTTAAATGTTTATGATTCAGGATACAAAACGATTTATGATTCAAAATATAAACTCTCTGATTCACGATACGATTAAACTATCATGGTTATGATGGTTAATTTACTTCCCTTGTCATTTTGGGGTTAAAACTTAAGTTTTTGGAAGACTTGCTAAGCATTCAATTTACATGGTGGGATTTTTCAGTTGCATAACAATACATTTGCAGTACTATCCAATATGTATGTACCACTAATACTATCACACTGGTCACATTAGATTATAAAAGCATTATTAGCGTTAAAACAACTTTGTTTTTTCTTTGTCATAGACTTGTATTATAATTTAAAGAAGAAATTACTTCACTTTCTTTGAGGTTTTCTTAAATAACACTAACACCTCATTTAGTTTTTAAATAAGCACGTATCTCTCTCATGTTTGTAACAAAGTAACTATGAGAAACCCCATATTGACTTTAGATATGACCAAAATATAGTATATAGTAGCTACAAATCTCACCTTACAAGCCGGTTTTGTGAGTTTGAGTTAGACTTAAAACTCACTTTTTAAGATGATATGAAAGCTTAATAACTTTCTTTTTTTCACTTTCAAAGATGATATTAGAGTCTATCCTAATGATGTTTGTTGGGCCTATCATGTCACCTACTATTGAAACCACCTACAAGTATCTAGTGTCATGCTTGAGATGTTCAGTCCTTGGCGTGAGGAAGTGTGTTGGAGATCTCATATCAATTAGAGATATGATTAAATTATAGTATACAAGTAGATGCAAACCTTATCTTACAAACTAGTTTTTTTATGTTGAATTAGGTTTGAAGTCCACATTTTAAGAGTGATATTCACCCCTTATTTTATGTAAATTTACACTTAAGTTAATAAATTTATTCACATATTTTATAAATATTTATTATTTTTATATTAAAACAATGTTCTCAGAAAAAATAACTTATTGTGCTTTTATTAATATTTTTTGT
>Ga0123341_1002130_pt1 | contig 15948 bp, 12 predicted proteins | sample Turbeapinknodule_FD_89959 | JGI IMG/M metagenome (GOLD analysis project Ga0123341, IMG submission 89959) | Root nodule microbial communities of legume samples collected from Mexico - Turtle bean Mexico pink nodule | ecosystem: Host-associated > Plants > Roots > Nodule | place: Mexico: Nepantla... | reverse complement strand
GTTGTCAAGATCAGCATTCTTAGTGGTGTTGTGATGAGCCAAAGGAAGTGTGTGTCTTGAGGGGATCAAGGTCACTTCTTTGGTGGTGTTGTAAGTAATCTAGGGTTGATTGCTTAGTGGATTTCCAAGTGGTTTCTGGGAAGACTGGATGTAGCTCTTGGTTAAGAGTGAACCAGTATAAATCTGTGTGTTCAATCTCTCTATCCATTAAACTCTTTAATTTCAGTTTTATATTTGTGAACTGGTGTAAACAACCGATTGTTTTTCCGGTGTTGTCCTTATTTGCTTTGTGTTTTTGCAATTGATTTCTTAATCAAGTTATTCTCGAAATAATTCATTCTAGACTTAAAAGTTTGCGAAAACCCTCTTTAAACCATCCGCCCCCCTCTAGTTTAAAGTCATACATTCTTACAGTTTGTACATCAAGGGGTAACAACCATGGAATGTTCCTCTGTTGCATTTTCGAATGAACTGTAAAGTACATCTGCATTAAATTTTGATATTGAATACATGAGCAGTTGCTTCAGAAAACTTACGATCTAACCTCTAAATAATTACCTGCATATAAGGTCCAACCTGAATATAAGTTTCTTGTAGACTGAGCATTACTTGACAGATAAAAATCTTTTGTATTGTGTCTGTCAAAAAATGCATTTTGTGTGTAGTTTAATCCATATGTTGTAGCTGTTAACTTATTCCTTTGGCTTGTGGTTTCTTCGTTAAAAATCATCTTCATTTTCTTTGTTGGATTGTGGTATGATTTGTCATAGACATCTACAGTGCATTTTCATTGTAATACATTAGTAGTAAATAATAAACAATAATCATAAACTCATATACCTGTTCTTAAAACAAAATCTTCTTCTCCAAATGAAATTGTGTTGGTTTGAGAACTTTGTTCAATGGAATTTTTATCTGAAGTGCCTAAAGAAATACAATCATCAATGATAAACATAAATTCAACATGAGGCACTTTGACAAATTATTAAATTTCAACACTCTTCAGTCCAAAGCCTTAAGTCTTCCAACATTTTGGTTCGCCTCTACAATAATTTTGTATAACTCGTATTAAGTTCACTTCTGAATTATAATTACAATTATTTAATTACCCATCTTATTCCATTTTATGTATTAATTATTGGGACTTAGTTGATTCAATTTTCATAAAATGATATGAAATGAAAATCAATGCCATTTTCTTTTTTTATCATTTAAAGGTAATGTTAATTACATTTAATATGTAATCTGTATTTTTGTTTAAAAATAACTTTATTAACCAAAAGTTAGTATCAATACATCTTTCCACATTTTTATGGAGAAATCGATCATAATTAACATAATACAACATAATTAATTAAGAAAATACAAAATACATTCTACAACATTGGTTTCTGCTTCTATTTGTATATCTCTGTCCATTGTACAACATACAACATAATTAACAAAATAAAATTACATTTAACCCTATTCGTATCACCAAACCAATATACTATGAGGGGCTTCTGCTTCTGCTTACATGCACAATGCCACTAATCATTTGCGTTTCTGTATGCATAGAAACATTCATAAAATAAATCGCAAAAGAGATGAAGAAGATGGTTAGAAAATATCACAGTTACAACTTTTATAAGAAAACATTGAAAAAATGCAAACCAAAAATGAAATGACGACAGAGAAGAAAATGGAGAAAACGCCAGAGAAACAAAAACCCTAAACAAAAAATAAAAGGCTTCTTCAGTAAAGATGAAAGTTGGCAACATTAATCACAATCCGAGAACCATAAACAGAAAAAAAAAATACAAAAACAGAAAAAGAAAGAAAAAACCAAAACCGTAAAGGAAAATTCAAAGGAAAGCAGAGAAGATAAAAGTTCTAAACTTTCATCAAGAACAGAACCAAAAACACATAACCATAAAAGAATTGAGGAAAAGGAAGAGAAAACTATTTTGCAAACAAACAATGAAATCATGACAGAGAAGAAAATGGAGAAAACGCCAAAGAAACAAAAACCCTAAACGAAAAATGAAAGGCTTCTTCAGTCAAGGAGAAAGTTGACAACTTTAAACCCTAAACAGAGAACCATAAACAAAACAAAAATACAAAAATAGAAACAAAAATTGAGAAAAAGCAAGATAAACCAAAACCGTAAAGAAAATTTCAAAGGAAGGTAGAGAAGATAAAAGTTCCAAACTTTCATCAAGAACAGAACCCAAATCACAGAACCATAAAAAAAATCTTGAGGAAATGAAATCACGGTAAGAGAAGAAAATGGAGAAAACTAAACCCTAAACACAAATGAAAACGAAAAAGAAAACATGACCATTTGAATGGGTTTGCTTCCGCTGCAACACCATCTATCTATATATATACATAGAGAAATATGTTGGTCCAGATTAAAGATGTTTTCCAATAAGGCATGCAGACAGTTTCCGAATTGGTGAAAATCAGTAAAGAAAAATGAGATAAGGAAGGACAAAAGATTAGGATTTGAGAGAGAATGGGGAAAACGAAAAGGAATGAGAGAGAAAAAAAAGTGAGTTTGAAGAATTGATATGTGGCAAGTTGTGGTTGGCCCAGGTGTCGGGATGTAATTGGTGAAGCTTTGGTCCATTTTCCTCTTTGGGTAATTTTTTTTTCAACTTTGTTTTCCAAAAATTTGAGGTTATGACATGTGTCTAAACCGGCTTGTTTGTGCTCCCTCAATTGTTATATACTAGATCTTTAAAAGATTTATTATTAATATATTAATAAATAATTTAATTGCAATGTAAATATTAATGTATAAAAAATAATCTATAACCAACAATTAGTATATACAAATAAATAAAAAGAAATTAATATATTGAAATTAATATAAATAACACATGAACATAATATAATGTAAATAAATAAATAGTTCAAATATAAAACAATTCATATAATTTGGATTAAAAAGATTTATTATAAAAGGTCAATAACTCAATTATAAATGATGAATAAAAATGCATGTTTCTATCCAGAAAAAGGATTTCGGTTAACAACACATTAAATCATGTTATCACGCAAGTTTGTGATATAATTCTATTACTTTTAAATATTGTTAAAAATTTCATTATAAACAACATTTTTGGTCTTATTTGTTACATTTCCATCTTCATCAAGAATTAGAATTTTTAGCCCTTCTTTCGTTTTAACTCTAGAAATAGCAACATACAATTGTCCATGAATGAAAACTGGACGTGGAAGATATAAACCAACTTTGCTCAATGAATAACCTTGGCTTTATTGATTGTCATTTCAAAACATAAAGCTACTGGAAATTTTCTTCTACGGAATTTAAATGGTATACTTGTATATGAAGGAATCAAATTCATTCGCGAAATGAAGATTTTATCACCAATATTTGATCATGTTAGAACTGCTCCACAAATAACATTCTTCTTCAAATCAATAACTTGCAACCTTGTTCTATTACAAAGACCATTGTCTTGATCAATATTTCTCAAAAGCATAATAGGCACGCCAACTTTCAAACGAAGGCGATGATTTGGTATCCCTGAACAATTTATCTCATTTAAGAACTCAGACGTGAACACCTTCAATTTCGTGATTTTCATCTGATTGGCAAGGTGTGTTCGAGCTAATATATGTTATTTCTATTAGAATATATGGCTTTAAACTAGATGGGGGGTGAATTGTTTAAAGAGAGTTTTCGCAATCTTTTAAGCCTGGAATGAAATTACTTCAAGAATACCTTGATTTAGAAATCAGTTTTTCAAAACACAAAGCTTAAAGAACTGCACCAGCAAAACAATCGGTTGTTTATACCAGTAAACAAATAACAAAACTGAAATTAAAGAGTTAGGGATAGAGAAAATGTACACAGATGTTTATACTGGTTCACTCCAAACCCAGAGCTACATTCAGTCTTCTCATAAACCTCTGAGGAAATCCACTAAGCAATCACACCTTGATCACTTACACCACAACCAAGAAATTGACTTTGATCCCCTCAAGACACACACTTCTCTTGGCCAATACACCAACACTAAGATTGCTGATCTTGATCCCCTCAAGAACACACAGCAAATCTCAGCAAACACACAAACAAAACTTGTTCAACAGAGTACAAGGATTACACTTGTTACAGAAGATAATCTGAAATCAATACAAGCATAATCCTATTCCACACACTTTGATCAATCACAAACTCTAAGCAATCTCAGCTTCTGAATAGTATTGAATGTATTGAATGTTTGCTCATTTACTGTCCTTATGGTAGCATAGTTAACACACCCTTTTGAATAGTCAACAATATTCTCATGTAATAAAGTTCTCCACATCCATGTTGTACATGGGTTAGTCTACCAATGTTGTAACTTTTCTTCCTCAATTTCCATTGTCTCTGTTTAGCAATCCATACAAACTTGGTTGGAAATTTACCATATGTCAAGTTCCTTCCATTAGCATATTTTTTGTTTTCCTCAAACCAAGCTAAAACATGGTCTGCATAGATTCATTATTTTGCAATGATTCATGAAGATTATCATCATCCTTAAACAAAATTGGTTGTTGCTTTGACAAATGAAATGATAACCTTTGTACAGTTGGTCATCTATGATGTATATCAAAACCAAAAGTTCGCCAAACAGCTTCACATGGAGATAAGTATCTAGAATCATTGATTTCGTCAACATCTGTTTTCTCTCCATCTTTTGTAGTACCATTACAAATTTTCATCGTAGCCCTGTCAGGACCTTTGTTGACATATTTGAAAAGATATTTGATTGAATTTAACTTGTTGCAATATTTTGTATTCACATGTGCATGATACCTCATAAAAAGATGGGGACTATATGGAACAACATTTCTGTTATCCATTTGGATACCATTTTTTTCCACAAAAATTTCAGTATTGTGACGTTTATACATTGGATATCCATATTCATCAATAGTAGTTACAATTGTACAATTTTTGGGAAACTACTTTGAACATTTACCTTGTTTCATGTAGGGTGAATTCAATTTAGCGACTCCACATGGTCCATGTATCATGTAGCTTGGAACAACTTTGAACAATTTCGGATACAACTTTGGGTGAGGTAATTCAGCATATATGACATTTTCAATGTCTGTTGCATTATGCAGCTTAATTGATTCATCCAACCATAGTAGTATATGAGCATGTGGTAAACCTCTTTTTTTAAATTCTATGGTGTACATGCCTGGAACAAAAGAAGAAAATATGCCAAATTAATTATGACAGTTTCATCAAGTTTTACTTTGAAGACTCTACAAACAATATCAGGTCTATCTGATGGAGTAAATCCTTTTGGTCCAAGAACATCATGAATTTCAGGCCAATTGACATTGCATGTTATTGTTATGAACAAATCAGGATAACTAAATTTTTTACAAATTGCCATAGCATCTTGACAATGGTTGAACATGTAACACATTACACCAATAAAAGATGAAGGCAAAACAATGTGTCTACCAACACAAGAAGGATCAGTTTCTCCCCTATTAATTACTTCTTGTAGGCCATTCAAAATTTCAGACCAAATTAATTTCTGGTTTGACCCAATGAAAGACAAATGTTGTGCTTCAATCATGGTATAACAATCCACCAGAAATTGTTGAAACAGCCTATGTGCATGTACTATGTTACCAACCTCACAATGTCTTTCTTGAATTCGGAATGCAATAAATTCCCTCAAATAAACACGAATTATTTTTCTACTTTCATTACTGGTACTTCCAGTTTTACCTAGTGATCATTATGGTCTGCTTTTATGTGACGCATGTACATTATAGTCTGAATGAAAGTGCTTATTTGATTGAGAATTCGAGCTAATACGTGCTGAGATGCCACTGGTTCTTTATCCCTGTAATTATCATCAAGGAAATCAGGATTTTCCAAAAGAATGTGTAGTGGACCAGAGCGCGTAGAGCTCAGTTCTCATAAATCAAAACATCGGCGTCTACAACAAGCAGGTCAGCTCGGCCGTTGGGTCGAGAACAAGGGGCTACATGCTGGAGCTCAGATATGTCCATATTATCTCTCGTTCATGCATTGGTATAATTTTCCACATATGAGGCCTGGTAGGTCTGAAAGTGTGTTAAATGGGCCTAGGGGTGCATATAGTGCATTTGGGTCTAGTATAAGTAAAACGTACTCTGTCAACTTAAGTCCAAGTGCGTTAGGGTTTGATAGAACATTGGCATACAGGATATGTAATGGCATATGCATGGTACAGTAACACGTAAAAGCATGTAAATGTGCTTTAAAACAGTTTTGATCATGGGGAGCGATACCCAAGTGGGTAGTCAGGTGGTTATTCTGTTAAGATTTGATACACTCCTAGGAGATAAGATTCTGCGCAACTGTTCTGTTAAGATTACACACTCTGAAGCAGGATCTTCTCCCATTGAATATGTCCTTACTTGAGATAAGATTCTCATAACAGAAGTTGTTACTGCAAGAGGTAACCTAGCGACACTCTATAAAAGGGACTCAAGATCCCTGGTTACGGTACACTTTTCTAATGCTTGGATAACACATTATTAAGCATTAAATTAGATACTTCTTGTTTATTATAGCCCTGTACTGACTTGATCGTCGCGACTGGTCGTCAGGGCGCCCTTTGTCTTAACAAGAACAACATCCAAACATTGAGAAAAGCACGAGTTTCACCACGAGGGAGACGGAGTCTGAGGTCACCTACAGAAGTCTACTGGCGACCAAATCAACCGACAAGAACTGAATGTATCCACTTCTTGGTGGTGAAGCAGTTTGATTTGAATAAAAACAATTCTGAGAATTATTAGTGTTCTAATTTGTGTACAGTTTATATAATTTCTTACTTCTCAAAGCACTTTTATCATCAATCATTCTTTCAACTCAAGCTTCTCAACAGAGTCATCCATTATTTTTTATCTCCTACCTGCACCTATCCACTCTAAAATTGAGACAAGATTCAATAAGTTACGTTTAAAAATAATTAAGGAAAGAGCAAAAGAAGCCTACATTTTGTAAGAAAGTTATTCTGACTTGTGAAACCAACACAAGAACACAAGGATCCTTGGCATTTGAGTGGTGAAGTTATAGTATTGATTATTTGAGGGATCCATTGCTCCTGTCCTGCTTTCATTTCAGATAGCATTTTTAAGTTGACAGTACGATTCCATCACAATGTTTTTCAATGCAAAATCATAAATATGTTTGTGAATCAGATGTTTGCTTCACACCTCAATATTAGTTACTGGGTGGGGACTATCAGTAACTCAATTCATTCACTGCTTAATCGTATTAAATAATAATACAAAAAAATACCTGAAAACATTAAAAGGAAAAGGAATGCGGTGAACGTGAATCGAACACGTGACCTTCAGATCTTCAGTCTGACGCTCTCCCAACTGTGCTATCCCCACAACTACATATGTTTTTTTATCATTTCTTTATTTATTTGTGTACCTTAGTTATTTTATCAAGAATGAAAAACTGACACCGAAGAAAAATCTTTCTTCTGTTAACATGCATAAACTGAACAACATGGAGAGCTAATTATGCAAAGTAAATAATTTCTAGAGTCAATTTAACAATCAATTTTTTATAAAATTTGGAAATAATTTAAAAATGTTTTTTTTTCTCCTGTATTATTTTGTGAACATGTGGGTCACCATAATCAATTTTTTATGCATACAATTCATTAGATTTCTAACCTCAAAAAATATGAATTTTAGGATAATTTGTTTCTTTTAACATATTTGTTGGTGTGTGTAAAATTGAATTAGATATTATTTTTAAAATTTTGTATATTTTCTTTCAGTGGAAGATTACTATAAAGTTCTTTGCTATGGAAAAAGTTCAAATCTACAGATTAAGATAATGAAGTGTGTATTCTTTTGTATATTTTTCTCTTTTAGTAAATTTCTAAAAGTCTCCATCTTCACCACTCTTACATAGTCCAGTGTTATTCTCCCTTTGTCCTACTTTGTGTTGGATTGATAACCTTAAGAAAAAATTAAGTTTCGGATACTTTTGGCTTGTTTGTTCTAATATACTTTCTTAAGTACGTGTAATTCAGTTGTACGTTGTGTCATTTATTTTCGTTTTTGTATTACCCGATGGCCGAGAGGCCGAATGGTCAACAAGGCCCGAATAAACCTAAATGTACTACCGGATGGTCAAGAGGCCGAATGATTGACAAGACAGAATAAACCTAAGAACAAACAATAAATACATGATTAACTGTAATTAAACCGGTTTAGTTATAAACTATGATTAAGGCACAATTGGGCCCTTGTCTGAAATCCAAGAGCAGACCCATAACAGTTGAGGCTCATCCCAAAGTTATAAATACTAAAGGAGACCCAGCGTCAAAGGTAATCTTTCACTCTTAACTCATCGGCATATTGTACTCGGACTAACTTGAGCGTCGGAGCGCCTTCGCAGGTACCCCACCCCACCGTTCTTAAAGAAGGACTTGCAAGACGGAGAGACGCCGAACATAGGAGCCGCGAGGACGAGAAGACGGAAGCTACAGGAGTCATTCTGAGAGGAACCCGACCTTGTAAGAACATTTTTTGCGCCCACCGTGGGGCCAGGATGAAATCCTTTAGAATGTCCACATGGTAACAATGAGGAATATGATAGGCAATGACAGGAATACGTAAGGAGGACTATAAACCAACCCAAGAAGATACCTCTCGGCCAAGGTCGATTCACCCAAGTGAATCTCTGTCGAGAACGCGTTAAAGAAACCTCTTGGCCAAGGTCGATTCACCCAAGTGAATCCCTGCCGAGAGCGCGTTAAAGAAACCGCTCGGCCAAGGTTGATTCACCCAAATGAATCCCTGCCGAGAGCACGTTAAAAGAAAACCACTCGATCAAGGTAGATTCACCCATGAATCCCTTCCGAGAGTGCGTCAAAGAAACCTCTCGGCCAAGGAAGAATTCACTTACGTGAATCCCTGTCGAGAGACTGTCAAAGAAAACCTCTCGGCCAAGATCGATTCACCCAAGTGAATCCTCGCCGAGAGTGCGTTAAGGAAACCGCTCGGCCAAGGTCGATTCACCCAAATGAATCCCTGCCGAGAGCACGTTAAAAGAAAACCACTCGGTCAAGGTCGATTCACCCATGAATCCCTTCCGAGAGTGCGTCAAAGAAACCTCTCGGCCAAGGAAGAATTCACTTACGTCAATACCTATCGAGAGACTGTCAAAGAAAACCTCTCGGCCAAGGTCGATTCACCCAAATGAATCCCTGCCAAGAGCACATTAAAGAAACCTCTCGGCCAAGGTCGATTCACCCAAGTGAATCCTTGTCAAGAGTGCATAAAAGAAACTACTCGGCCAAGGTCGATTCACCCAAATGAATCCCTGCCGAGAGCACGTTAAAAGAAAATCACTCGGTCAAGGTCGATTCACCTATGAATCCGTTCCGAGAATGCGTCAAAGAAACCTCTCAGCCAAGGAAGAATTCACTTACGTGAATCCTTGTCGAGAGACTGTCAAAGAAAACCTCTTGGCCAAGGTCGATTCACCCAAATGAATCCCTATCGAAAGCATATTAAAGAAATCTCTCGGCCAAGGTCGATTCACCCAAGTGAATTCGTGCAATTCTTCCTCAAGTGATTTTACTTTAGGTGCAAGAAAATTATTCACATTTTGCAGTTTAGAACAGATAACGGCTAGCCTATTTGCCTCATCATGAGTTTCTTTAAAAGCTGCAAGCAATTGATCATAGTTGTCAGATTCCATAGAAAACTCACTAATCGAATCAAATATTGATTCTTCATCCTTTATCATGAAGCACAAATTTGTTTCTTCACTTCCTGTTGAGGAGCTGCTGGTTGAAGACACTTCATTGTCTTCCCAAGAGATGTAAGCTCTTCTCCCCTTACTTCTTTCAACCTTCTTGATGGTTGATTTTTCCTTTATTTGAGTGTTTGGACAATCACTCTTTATGTGTCCCGTTTTACCACATCCAAAGCAGCTATAGTTAGAAGAATTTAATTCATTAGGTTTAGTATACCTTCTTTTCTGTTGAGGCCTATCCCTGCCTTTCTGCTTTAAGAATCTGCTGAATCTCAGTCCACTTGCTGCCTTTCTTCCTTTCTGTCCTGTCCACTTGCTTTCAATGTCAGTCCTTTAGTTTTGTTTTCCACAGTTTCTTGTTCTTCCAGCCTTTTGAGCTCCAGCTCATGCTCCATCAATTTTCCAAACAGTGCAGCAGTGGACAGCTTTGACATATCACAACTTTTTGATATGGCAGTCACTTTGGGTTGCCAACTTCTATCAAGGAACTTTAGCACCTTTATATTGAGTTCCTCTTTGTCAAATACCTTTCCCAGTCCAGTAAGATGATTCACAATGTGGGTGAACCTTTTTTGTACATCAACAATGTTCTCTTCAGGTTGCATCCTGAACAGTTCATACTCTGTGCCTTCATGAGTAACTTCCAAGACTTCCCACATCTACTTAGCCGAACTGCATTGAGATATTCTGAAGAATTAATCCATTGTTAATGACGAAGTTATGATGTTCTTGGTTACAAGATCATATTGAGCCTTCTTCTTTTCACTCTCACTCCATTCAGATCTTGGTTTTGCCACTTCTTCATCTTTGACAACCTGCATTGGCACATAGGGTCCATGGACCACGACCTCCCAAATACTCGAGTCAATAGATTCCATGAAAATTTTCATTCTTATTTTCCAAAAAGCATAATTCATTCAACTAAACATAGGAGGTCTATTGATAGACAAACCTTCAGCAAAAAGCACTTTAAACTCAGACATATTGCTAACAAACTTGAGTAAAATACAAGTCCTAGCTCCTGATACCAATTGTTGGGTTCAATAATGTCAAAGTTCAAGAGGGGGTGAATTGAGCTTTTAAAACCTTTCGCACAGATTTGATCTTTTTGCAAAACAGAGGAAAAGAATCTATTTATTTAGCAATGAACAGATTTATTTTTATTCTGCTTAGTGTATTAAGACAGTTATACAGTTGTGAGATTTTGTGATATTAAGCAAGTTGATCAGCTAGCAATGTTCACAATAATTTCTATGGAATAAAATGAAACAGCAGAATCAATACAATACAATTCTTGAAAACACAGTTGACATTTTGATTAAACATGTCAATTGATTGAGTTAACTTTCTCTGAACAACGAACTCCAATTATGTTTAACAACCCATACAGTGTTTCAAAAAAGTTTTAAATTGGTTTTCCAGAAAACAAGAACAATATGAATAAACCCAGAATGAACAAATTCAATTTTAATTGAACAAGTTTATTTTTTTGACAAATCAACAAACAAAACAGTAAATGAGTGCAGAGATCAAGAGAGATTTGAACACAATGAGATTATACTGGTTCACTCAATTGAGCTACATCCAGTCTCACCTAATCCAAGGTGAAATCCACTAAAACACAATTCAAAACACTTACACAACCACTTTTCTTGAATCCTACAAGAACATGACACACCTTGCTGAAAAACACTATTCCAACACACACAACTCTTCAAGAAACCCTATCATGAAGTGTTTTACAATCACACTTTATAAGGAATTGAAAGAGGAAACGAATACATTCAATATGAGAGTGCAGAAATCTATCTTAGACCAGTAGATTAGATTGCACACACTGTGACAACACCTCCAACCAAGCTTTAGAACCAAGCAAGAAAAGGCACAATTTTTTGTTTTGAAAATCCTTCAAGAACACGTACTTATTCAATGCAAAAAAAATCAATCTCTATTGTAAAACTTGTTTTCTCAACGTTAATTTCAAGTCTGAAACAACTCTCCTTTTATAAGAAACATTTTATAACAGACTTTCAAAAAATAGTTAAAGCAGTTATAAAATGAACAGATTGAAAATAAAATGAACATGTTTGTTTTTTATAGCAGTGAGAGATTTTGTTAGATGTAGGAGACTTAATCAAACTCCCTGGTGCAAAGATAAAGCTGTGAAAACCCTTTTAAGAAAACATGGCACCAGACTAAAAAGAATCTATTCATTTACAGAATAACATATTCATTTTCAAAATGATAACAAAAACTTTTTAACAAATGAAACACAGTCGTTTTGATGCAATGAAGACATAGTCAAGATACTTGATGCATAAAACATGATTTTCAATAAAAAAATAATCAAGGCACCAGTTTAAGAAAAGAACTTATTCATTTAGAGAAGAACATATTTATTTTCTATGCAGTAAAGGATATTTTTACAATACATGTGAAAAACATTTTCATAAGACTTGTGCTTGCTCTTATCACATGGTCATGGGTTAAGAGGTGGATTACCCAGCAAAAAGCCCACTTTAAACAACCTCTAATCTATACCTAAGACATCCTTAAAGCAAATACACACAATAAGCAAAAATTACACATTTGGCTTCATTAAACACTTTGTCTTGAAGGGGCAGCATTCATCTTCAACAAATTAACCCAAGTAAATCTGTGTGGAGAGCACATTAAAACAAAACATCTAGGTCAAGGTCAATTCACCCGTGAATCCCTGCCGAGAGCGCGTCAAAGAACCCTCTCGACAAAGGTAGAATTCACCTATGTGAATCCCTACCGAGAGTTTGATAGGAAACCTCTCGGCGAAGGTAGAATTCACCTATGTGAATCCCTGCCAAGAGTCCAAAAAGAAAACCTCTTGGCAAAGGTAAAACTCACCTATGTGAATCCCTACCGAGAGTTCGATAAGAAACCTCTTAGTGAAGATAGAATTCACCTACGTGAATCCCTGCCGAGAGTTCGATAAGAAACCTCTTGGCAAAGGTAGAATTCACCTACGCGAATCCCTGCCAAGAGTCTGTAAAAAAAAAAACTCTTGGGGAATGTAGAATTCATCAACGGGAATCCCTGCAGAGAGAATGTAAAGAAAACTTCTTGGCGAAGATAGAATTCACCTACGTGAATCCCTGTCGAGAGTCCGATAAGAAACCTCTTGGCAAAGGTTGAATTCACCTACGTGAATCCCTGCCAAGAGTCCGTAAAAGAAAACCTCTTGGCGAAGGTAGAATTCACATACGTGAATCCCTGCCAGGAGTCCGATAAGAAACCTCTTGGCGAAGGTAGAATTCACCTATGTGAATCTCTACCGAGAGTCCGTAAAAAAAAAAACCACTTGGCTAAGGTAGAATTCACCTACGTGAATCCCTACCAAGAGTCCGATAAGAAAACCTCTTGGCGAAGGTAGAATTCACCTTTGTGAATCTCTGCCGAGAGTTCGATAAGAAACCTCTTGGCGAAGGTAGAATTCACCTATGTGAATCCCTACCGAGAGTTCGATAAGAAACCTCTTGGCGAAGGTAGAATTCACCTACATGAATCCCTACCGAGAGCCCAATAAGAAACCTCTTGGCGAAGGTAGAATTCACCTATGTCAATCCTGCTGAAAGTCCGATAAGAAACCTCTTGGCGAAGGTAGAATTCACCTATGTGAAACCTTGCCGAGAGTCCGATGAGAAACCACTTGGCGAAGGTAGAATTCACTTACGTGAATCCCTGCCAAGAGAACGTAAAAGAAAACCTCTTCGCGGAGGTAGAATTCACCTACGTCAATCCCTCCCGAGTGTCCGTAAGAAAAACCTCTTTGCTAAGGTAGAATTCACCTGCGTGAATCCCTGCCAAGAGTCCGATAAGAAACACCTTGGCGAAGCGGAGAGTTCGTAAAAAAAACCTCTTGGCCAAGGTAGAATTCACCTACGTGAATCTCTGCAAAGAGTCCGATAAGAAAACCTCTTGGCCAAGGTAGAATTCACCTATGTGAATCCCTGCCGAGAGTTCGAGAAGAAACATCTTGGCGAAGGTAGAATTCACCTATGTGGATCCCTGCTGTTAGTCTGATAAGAAACCTCTTGGCGAAGGTAGAATTCACCTACGTGAATCCCTATCAAGAGTCTAATAAGAAAGCTTTTGGCGAAGGTAGAATTCACTTACGTGAATCCCTGCCGAGTGTTTGTAAAAGAAAACCTCTTCGCGAAGGTAGAAGTCACCTGTGAATCCCTACCGAGAGATCGATAAGAAACCTCTTGGCGAAGGTAGAATTCACCTACGTGAATCCCTGCGGAGAGTCCGTAAAAAAAAACCTCTTGGCTAAGGTAGAATTCACCTACGTGAATCCTTACCAAGAGTTCGATAAGAAAACCTCTTGGCGAAGGTAGAATTCACCAAAGTGAATCTCTGCCGAGAGTCCGATAAGAAACCTCTTGGCGAAGGTAGAATTCACCTTTGTGAATCCCTGCCGAGAGTCCAATAATAAACCTCTTGGCGAAGGTAGAATTCACCTACGTGAATGTTTGCCGAGAGTCCGTAAAAGAAAACCTCTTGGCGAAGGTAGAAGTCACCAGTGAATCCCTGCCGAGAGTCTGATAAGAAACCTCTTGGCGAAGGTAGAATTTCCCTACATGAATCCCTGCCAAGAGTCCGTAAAAGAAAATCTCTTGGCGAAGGTAGAATTCACCTATGTGAATCCTGCCGAGAGTCCGATAAGAAACCTCTTGGTGAAGGTAGAATTCACCTACGTGAATCCCTGTCAAGAGTCCGATAAGAAACCTCTTGGTGAAGGTAGAATTCACCTACGTCAACCCTTTCCAAGAGTCCGATAAGAAACCTCTTGGCGAAGGTAGAAGTCACCTACGTGAATCCCTGCCGAGAGTCCAATAAGAAACCTCTTGACGAAGGTAGAATTCACCTATGTGAATCCCTGCCGAGAGTCCGATAAGAAACCTCTTGGCGAAGATAGAATTTACATACGTGAATCCCTGCCGAGAGTCCATAAAAGAAAATCTCTTGGCGAAGGTAGAATTCACCTACGTTGATCCCTACCGAGAATCCGATAAGAAACCTCTTGGCGAAGGTAGAATTCACCTCTGTGAATCCCTGCCAGAGTCCGATAAAAAACATCTACCCAAAGATAAAGCAATTTTTCTATTATAGACTCCACGTTACATTTTAATATATCCACTTGTGCCTGGGGGCAAATGTATTACCGAATGGTTGAGAGGCCGAATGGTCAACAAGGCCAAATAAACCTAAATGTACTACCGGATGGGCGAGAGGCCGAATGGTCGACAAGGCCGAATAAACCTAAGAACAAACAATAAACTCATTATTAACTGTAATTAAACTAGTTTAGTTATAAACTATGATTAAGGCACAATTGGGCCCTCGTCTGAAATCCAAGAGCAGGCCCATAACAGTTGAGGCCCATCCTAAAGTTATAAATACTAATGGAGACCCAACGTCAAAGGTTCACTCTTAACTCATCCGCATATTGTACGCGGACTAACTTGAGCATCGGATCACCTTCGCAGGTACCCCACCCTGCCGTTCTTCAAGAAGGACTTGCAAGACGGAGAGATGCCGAACATAGGAGCCGCGAGGACGAGACGACGGAAGCTACATGAGTCATTCTGAGAGGAACCCGACCTTGTAAGAACAGTTTTCACAAGTAGTTATTTTAGTTTGTTTCTTGTAATCTTAATTCTTTATTTTTGATCTATTTTTAATAATATTTTCTATTTTCTCATTTTATTAAAGAAATTTAAATTTTTAATGTAGATTTATACAATGAAATTTGATATGTTATTTTTGTTACTGTACTGGACCAGACATCGGATCTTAGCACCTGTGTGGAGCAGGTCGGCTCGGTGGTCTGGTCGAGATAGTGGGCCCCCAAAGTTGTGTGTGTTGAAATCCGTATATATGAAAGGTCTACTCAGCAAGAAAATGCATGTGGTGTGTATAGTACATTTGAGTCTAGCATAAGCAAATATCCCCTGAAGACGCCAAGGCCTAATAGCGTTAGGGTTTGATCCTGCCTGTTGACCAGAACGCTGGAAACTACCTCGTCAAAGGATCGACGTGTGCACCGCTTCAAGCTTCCGTTCTTCTTCGAGATCCACCTCAAGAACCTGCAAAAGAACAGAGCGGCG
>Ga0123341_1002129_pt1 | contig 15948 bp, 12 predicted proteins | sample Turbeapinknodule_FD_89959 | JGI IMG/M metagenome (GOLD analysis project Ga0123341, IMG submission 89959) | Root nodule microbial communities of legume samples collected from Mexico - Turtle bean Mexico pink nodule | ecosystem: Host-associated > Plants > Roots > Nodule | place: Mexico: Nepantla... | reverse complement strand
CTCTATATACAGAGTAAAATATAACAAAATATCAAATATTAACAATTTCTCAATCTGAATTTTCTTAATCTAAATAATAAATAAATATATTTTTATCTTTATGTAAGAAATATTTTTAAAAAACTTAAGATTTCCTAAAAATATATTAAGCAAATATTTTCAATGTTGCTTTTCTGAAATGGTGCCTGATGTAAAGACATTATAAATGTATAAAATTTGGAGAGTTGAAGTCACAATCTTGCAAAGCATTTCCTAAGAATTATTTTAATCTACTTGTTCACTAGATCTACAACTTAAGATTATCTTTTAAGTTATTTTCTACATTTAAAAGGTTAGTGTAGTTTTTTGCATTTATTTGAATAATGTCGTGGTGTTTTCAATGTATAATAGTGTGATTAAAATACTATGCAAACAAGGTTTGTTTGTTTCTAGTAATTAATTATATAGTTTCGTGATTTTAGAATATTTTATAATATTGATAACTTTGTTTGAGTTTATTAAGACTTTTTTAGTCATCGTATGCCTATTTTTGTTGTTGTTAATGATCCATTATTTGTTTGTCAATGTATATTGTTCGATTTTATTTTATAATTTTGTTTATGAATTTTCTTATCCCGCAAGGTTATTTAGTTATTGCTTGTAATGTATGAGTGCTTTTTTAGAAGAAAATGTGTAAATATAGAATGAAATATGATGGTGAGATACTTCTTCTAAGCTAGATAGATGGAGTTATTTTTGAGATATTATGTATTCTTAAAGAAATTAGATATGTTTTTGGTGGTGGAAGTATGATGTTCTATTGATGGAGATATTAAAGACATTGAAAAGATTTTACCTGCATCTCATAGGAAATTTTGTATTTCACATGTATTCAAATTTTAGGAAGAAATTTCTAGGAAAACGTTGAAGAATATAACATTAAAAAATTTGTAACATTTTCAGATACAGTAATAGATCGTCCAGAAATTTGTATTTATTTAAATATTTTTTAATGTATTGATTTTTAAAGTTTATTAATGGCCTCATTTTTTTCTATTACAAAATGAACTTTAAATCTAACTCAACCCTAACTCAACTCCATAAAATCAGCTTATAGGGTTGAGTTTTGCACCCACTTATATACAATGAAAGGCTCTAATCTCTAGTCGATGTGGGATCTCAACATTTTCTTTACAATCCTATCTAGAAAAGTTAGATGATAAGTTTCCAATGAGCAACATCTAAACTTTGATGAGCATATGAAATTAGTGGGTTGTGTGGATAGCTATAAATTATATAAAATGATTATTTACATTGGCCACCATAATGCTTTTCTTACCTTTAACATGAATCATGGCTGCATGAGACACCACATTCATAGGAATTAATGATGACACAACTTTCCCATGCAGTCTTACTCTTCTTTTCTGTCCTACTAACCCACTCTTGGAACTCTCTTTTGTGTACCATTGAAACAACTAAGAAACATCATCACTCACATGGGCACACACATATATATATACACACTACATATAGCTAATCTTCAGCAGGTGTCTGCTACTGATATACTCCTACCACCACTCATTTTATAAACAAACTACTACGTCAGTTTTTATATATTATATATAGAGAGAGAAACTAAATTGATATATACCTGTTTCATCCACATGGTTCATGACTGTTTTATTAAAAAGATGAATGAATGATTTCTTTCGTATATGGCTTCCATTAGAGAGAAGAAATTGAACACATATTAAACGTTGGATCCGTACTTTACATAAAACCATCAACGACAAAGATGAGAAAGAAAATAGTTGAGAAAAATTGTGAATGACAGGCAGCTAGAACCATGTAGGTAATAGTGAAGTACAGGAAAAATCAAGTCCTATGTCAAACAGAGAATGTTTGTTATGAATTCAGAGAATGTTTGTTATGAATTCAGAGAATGTTTCATAACTATAATTTTTTGATACCTCAAGCAATGACTATATTAAGGAATTTCTATTATTCATGACATATAAATTCAAAATTGAACTCCAGTAATACTCCCACATGCTTTTGTTTGGTTAAGATCAACTACATGTTTTGACAGAAGCACAGTATGATTTGCAACATACTAAGAAAGGACCTCTCCAAAATCATGTTCAGAGAATAATTGAAGGACTTCCTTTATTTTTATTAGAAATCTGTTTCGAAAATTTTATTTGCCAGATCCCCTTCTTAATTATTTCAGGTGCGGCCTAAGAAATCATTGTGTAAACATATAAAGCAGATAGAAAAATTATTTGAAAATAACTTTCAAGTTTACCTTTGCTGGACACTCCTTCTCCCTTGTTTTATAGGATACCTCAAGTATGAAGAGTAATTACTATTTCTTTAACGTCTTATCTAAAGTAATTCAAAAGCATACCTGTAAAAGGAAAAGGGAAAATAAAACTAGTTTATATTAAATACAAGTTCCTTAGAAACTGAATTCAGAAGAAGCCTTTCTTAGTGTACCCAATGTTCACAGCTGTTTCCATTCATCTTGTCTCCAGTCAATACATCATGGGATTTTCAATATATCATGAACCTGTATTTTCATTCAAAAAGAATTAAGAACATGAGAATTGGTGTGAATAACTGCATTCTATTAAGTTTGTTTTTTTTTTTCAGAAACTTCATTAATCTAACGTACGAAGCATGGATTAAGAAGAAAGATGGATAGGTGAGGACAAGAAAATAAATTTACCCAAGTAGCAAGCCAAAGGATGATGATGGATGGAACTATACCTTCCAACTACAGAGTAATCTTTCAAGAATAAATGCCAAAAGCCAGAACTTCTGCACTTCACAATTTTCAGTGTCCTAAACATAGGAAACATATTTAGTTGGATTTCAATTTGCAACAAACAACATTGCATTTCAAAAGCTGTAGAGATATTTGGAGAATTGGCACCTAATAAAATCGGTGGATGTCTAACTTTTTAACTGGAGCTTTCATTAAATCTTCAGGTCTTCAATGTGAGCAACCTTTCACCAGTCTTTGCCTTGGTTTGAGCAATGGACAACCCCAGATTTCAGGAGTTGAAATGGATCTAGTTATACCCTCTGGTAAGCATTGGAGGTTGGGGCAGTCTTCAAACTTCAATTCCTGGAGAGAGGAGAGTTGGGAAAGACCCTTGTTGTCCAGTTTTTTAAGATCCCAGCAATCATTGATTCTTAGATAAGAATTACTAAACAGAGTGTTTGAATATCTCTAAAGAATTAAGGATCTTGGCTTCCAATTATATTATTAATTAGTATATCCATGAGATGATTATGAGGGTGCTCCTGCGAAATTCTTCTTAGGTTTTTGCACCTTCTCAGATGAAGTAAGAGAGTCACAGTCACCGTCAATCTCCATTTCTTCAAGGAAATCGTAATGAGTCATGAGAATATTCACAGGTGGACATGAACAAATCATCAAGACTTCATGCGACGAGGTGCTAATGACGAGCTTATCACAGTAACGAATAACTAGTTTCTTTAAATGAAGAAGTTAGTTTGACAGACCTTTCAGCTTTGGACATTCAACCATAGAAAGATGTTGAAGACGTGGAAAAGAAGTAGTTTTACATTCCCATTCCTTCATCTTGTAGAATATCAATGTTTCCAAAGACATAAATGAAGAAGAGTTGTTTCCATAAAATTCAGCACCAATGCTCACTATTCCAAAGCTGTCCAATTTCAAGGGTCTTCAGAGATGACAAAATTCCAAAGGGGGGCAAACATAGGCAATACTGTAAGAATACCAAATTTGATAAAGAATTATTGAATAACCAACTTGGGAATGGTGTACCACCATAGCTACTGATTGACAAACTCTATCATTAGGGATGTGGTCCGACTTCCATTTTAACTCTAGCTTCTCAAGGTGTTTATTTTCAAATTTGCTTCTAATGTATCCTCTGCCGCAACTTGTGAAATTCCGTCCTAATTTCTGCAATTTCATTTCGGGTTTGTATTGCGCTGAAAAAATTCACACAGGTACTTTCATATGTTGTTTGCACCCAGGTAAGGAGACACGTCCATAAAAAAATCACAAAAAGAAGATACAGGGACAAAAAGCCAGGACGTTTTGTTTTCGGAAAACCAATTTTGTTCCCTCTCGGTCTAGGACTTACGAAGCCTTACTCCTTGGGTATTTTGCTCTGAAATTTTTACCAGACATTCGTCACTGTGTCTATTGAATTTTGGCTGACATTTTGAGCCCCAGATTCGTCCCACAAGACTGGCAATAAATTTTTTATTCATCACTACCAGAGCTGAAAGGAAGGTTCGTTTGTGTGCAAAACTGTTTGATTTTATTCGTGGGTGAATACTCATCCGTTTGACCAGAAGTTTGTTGCGTTTTGTCCAAAATTCAGTGGAAATTCTTACGTGGAATTTCAGGCAAAAATTATTTCGGGAGAATTTTTTAGAAATTTTGTGCAAACAAAGACTATCCTCTACAGAAACTTGTGAAATTCCGCCCTAATTTCTGCAATTTCATTCTGGGTCCGTATTGCGCTGAAAAAACTCACACAAGTGCTTTCATATGTTGTTTGACCCAGAGAAGGAGGCACGTCCATAAAACAATCACAGAAAGAAGATACGGGGAAGAAAGGCCTGGACGTTTTGTTTTCGAAAAACCAGTTTTGTTCACTCTCGGTTTGGGACTCACTACGGCTTACTCCTTGGTATTTTGGTCTGAAATTCTAACCAGATATTTGTCACTGTATCTATTGAGTTCTGGCTGAGATTTGAGCCCCAGCTTCGTCCCACAAGACTGGCAATAAATTTTTTATTCATCACTGTCAGGGCTGAAAGGAAGGTTCCTTTGTGTGCGAAACTATTTTTTTCGTTGGTGAATACTCATCCGTTTGACTTGAAACTTGTCGCGTTTTGTCCCAAATTCAGTGGACATTCTTACGTGGAATTTCAGGCAAAAACTATTTTGGGAGAATTTTTCAGAAATTTTGTGCAAAACAAGGCTATCCTCTACCGAAACTTATGAAATTCCGCCCTAATTTCTGCAATTTCATTCCGTGTCCGTATTGTGCTGAAAAAACACATACAAGTGCTTTCATATGTTGTTTGCACCCAGGTAAGCAGGCACGTCCATAAACAAATCACAAAAAGAAGATACGGGGAAGAAAAGCCAGAACGTTTTGTTTTCAGAAAACCACTTTTGTGCACTCTCGATTTGGGACTCACTACGACTTACTCCTTGGGTATTTTAATCTAAAATTTTTACCATACATTCTTCACTGTGTCTATTGAGTTTTGGCTGAGATTTGAGCCCTAGATTCGTCCCACAAGACTAGCAATAAATTTTTTATTCAGCACTGCCAGGGCTAAAAGCAAGGTTCGATTGTGTGCGAAACTGTTCGATTTTTTTCGTGGGTGAATACTCATCTGTTTGACCTGAAATTTGTCGCTTTTTGTCCCAAATTCAGTGGACATTCTTACGCTGAATTTCAGGTAAAAACTATTTCAGGAGAATTTTTCATAAATTTTGTGCAAACCAAGCCTATCCTCTACCGAAACTTGTTAAATTTTGTTCTAATTTCTGCAATTTCATTATGGGTCCGTATTGCGCTGAAAAAACTCACAAAAGTGCTTTCAAATGTTGTTTGCACCCAGTTAATGAGGCACGTCCATAAACAAATCACAAAAAGAAGAGACGGGGAAGAAAAGCCAGGACGTTTGTTTTTGGAAAACCAGTTTTGTTCACTCTCGTTTTGGGACTCACTACGGCTTACTCCTTGGTATTTTGGACTGAAATTTTTACCAGACATTCGTCACTCTGTATATTGAGTTTTGGCTGAGATTTAAGCCCCAGATTAGTCCCACAAGACTGGAAATAAATTTTTTATTCATCACTACCAGAGTTGAAAGGAAGGTTCGTTTGTGTGCGAAACTGTTTGATTTTTTTCGTGGGTGAATACTCATCCGTTTGACCTGAAATTGGTCGCATTTTGTCCCAAATTCAGTGGACATTCTTATGTGGAATTTCAGGCAAAAACTATTTTGGGAGAATTTTTTAGAAATTTTGTGCAAACAAAGACTTTCCTCTACCGAAATTTGTGAAATTCCGCCATAATTTCTACAATTTCATTCCGGGTCCGTATTGCGCTGAAAAAACTCACACAAGTGTTTTCATTTGTTGTTTGCACCCAGGTAAGGAGGCACGTCCATAAACAAATCATAAAAAGAAGATACGGGGAAGAAAAGCCAGGACGTTTTGTTTTCGGAAAACCCGTTTTGTTCACTCTTGGTTTGGGACTCACTACGGCTTACTCTTTGGGTATCTTGGTCTGAAAATTTTACCAGACATTCGTCACTGTGTCTATTGAGTTTTTCCTGAGATTTGAGTCCCAGAGTCGTCCCACAAGACCGGCAATAAATATTTTATTCATCACTGTCATGGTTGAATGGAAGGTTCGTTTGTATGCGAAAATGTTTGATTTTTTCATGGAGGAATGCTCATCCGCTTGACCTGAAATTTTTCGCGTTTTGTCCCAAATTCAGTGGATATAATTACGTTGAATTTCAGGAAAAAACTATTTTGGGAGAATTTTTCAGAAATTTTGTGCAAACCAACGCTATCCTCTACCGAAACTTGTGAAATTTTGTCCTAATTACTGCAATTTCATTCCAGGTTTGTATTGCGCTGACAAAACTCACACAAGTGCTTTCATATGTTGTTTGCACCCAAGTAAGGAGGCACTTCCATAAACAAATCACAAAAAGAAGATACGGGGAAGAAAAGCCGCGACGTTTTGTTTCCGGAAAACCAGTTTTGTTCACTCTCGGTTTGGGACTCACTACAGCTTACTCCTTGGGTATTTTAATCTGAAATTTTTACCTGACATTCGTCACTGTGTCTATTGAGTTTTGGCTGAGATTTGAGTCCCAGATTCGTCCCACAAGACTGGCAATATATTTTTTATTCATCACTGTCAGGTCTGAATGGAAAGTTCGTTTGTGTGCGAAACTGTTTGATTTTTTTCGTGGGTAAATACTCATCCGTTTGACCTGAAATTTGTCGCGTTTTGTCCCAAATTCAGTGGACATTCTTACGTGGAATTTCAGGCAAAAACTATTTCGGGAGACTTTTTCAGAAATTTTGTGCAAACCAAGGCTATCCTCCACCAAAACTTGTGAAATTCTGCCCTAATTACTGCAATTTCACTCTGGGTCCGTATTGCGTTGACAAAACTCACACAAGTGCTTTCATATGTTGTTTGCGCCAAGGTAAGGAGGCACGTCCATAAACAAATCACAAAAAGAAGATAGGGGAAGAAAAGCCACGACGTTTTGTTTATGGAAAACCAGTTTTGTTCACTCTCGGTTTAGGACTCAGTACGACTTACTCCTTGGGTATTTTAATCTGAAATTTTTACCAGACATTCGTCACTGTGTCTATTGAGTTTTGGCTGAGATTTGAGTCCCAGATTCGTCCCACAAGACTGGCAATATATTTTTTATTCATCACTGTCAGGTCTGAAAGGAAGGTTCAATTGTGTGCGAAACTGTTTGATTTTTTTCGTGGGTAAAATACTCATCCCTTTGACCTGAAATTTGTCGCGTTTTGTCCCAAATTCAGTGGACATTCTTACATCGAATTTAAGGAAAAAACTATTTCGGGAGAATTTTTGAAAAATTTTGTGCAAGCCAAGGCTATATCCTCTACCGAAACTTGTGAAATTTCGCCCTAATTTGTGAAATTTAATTCTGGGTCCGTATTGCGCTGAAAAAACTCACACAAGTGCTTTCATATGTTGTTTGCACCCAGGTAAGGAGGCACGTCCATAAAGAAATCACAAAGAGAAGATATGGGGAAGAAAAGCTAGGACGTTTTGTTTTCGGAAAACCAGTTTTGTTCACTCTCGGTTTGGGACTTACTACGGCTTACTCCTTGGGGATTTTGGTTTGAAAATTTTACCAGACATTCGTCACAGTGTCTATTAAGTTCTGGCTGAGATTTGAGCCCCAGCTTCATCCCACAAGACTGGAAATAAATTTTTTATTCATCACTGTCAGGGCTAAAGGGAAGGTTCGTTTGTGTGCGAACTAGTTTGATTTTTTTCGTGGGTGAATACTCATCTGTTTGACCTGAAATTTGTCGCGTTTTGTCCCAAATTCAGTGGACATTCTTACTTGGAATTTCAGGCAAAAACTATTTTGGGAGAATTTTTCAAAAATTTTGTGAAAACCAAGGCTATCTGTTACCGAAACATGTGAAATTCCGCCCTAATTTCTGCAATTCCATTCCGGGTCCGTATTGCGCTGAAAAAAATCACACAGGTGCTTTCATATGTGTTGTGCACCAAGGTAAGGAGGCACGTCCATAAACAAATCACAAAAAGAAGATACGGGGAAGAAAAGCCAGGACGTTTTGTTTTAGGAAAACCTGTTTTCTTCACTCTCGGTTTGGGACATACTACGGCTTACTCCTTGTGTATTTTGGTCTGAAATTTTTACCAGACATTCGTCACTGTGTCTATTGAGTTTTGGCTTAGATTTGAGCCCTAGATTCATCCCACAAGACTGGCAATACATTTTTTATTCATCACTGCCAGGGCTGAAAGGAAGGTTCGTCCGTGTTCGACCTGTTTAATTTTTTTTCGTGGGTGAATACTCATCCGTTTGACCTGAAAGTTGTTGCGTTTTGTCCCAAATGCAGTAGACATTGGTAAGTGGAATTTCAGGCAAAAACTGTTTCGGGAGAATTTTTCAGAAATTTTGTGCAAACCAAAGCTATCCTCTATCGAAACTTGTGAAATTCCACCCTAATTTCTGCAATTTCATTCCAGGTCCGTATTGCGCTGAAAAAACTCTCACAAGTGCTTTCCTATGTTTTTTGCACCCAGGTAAGGAGGCACGTCCATAAATAAATCACAAAGAGAAGATATGGGGAAGAAAAGCCAGGACGTTTTGTTTTCGGAAAACCAGTTTTGTTCACTCTCGGTTTGGGACTTACTACGGCTTACTCCTTGGGTATTTTGGTCTGAAATTTTTACCAGACATTCGTCACTGTGCCTATTGAGTTCTGGCTGAGATTTGATACCCAGATTCGTCCCACAAGACTGGCAATAAATTTTTTATTCATCACTGTCAGGGCTGAAAAGAAGGTTCGTTTGTGTGCGAAACTGTTTGATTTTTTTTCTTGGGTGAATACTCATCCGTTTGACCTGAAATTTGTCGCGTTTTGTCTCAAACTCAGTGGACACTCTTACGTGGAATTTCAGGCAAAAACTATTTCGGGAGAATTTTTCAGAAATTTTGTGCAAACCAAGGCTATCCTATACCAAACTTGTGAAATTCCGCCTTAATTTCTGCAATTTCATTCCAGGTCCGTATTGCACTGAAAAAACTCACACAAGTGCTTTCATGTGTTGTTTACACCCAGGTAAGGAGGAGCGTCCATAAACAAATCACAAAAAGAAGACACGGGGAAGAAAAGCCAGGACGTTTTTTTCTCGAAAAATCAGTTTTGTTCACTCTCGGTTTGGGACTTACTACGGCTTACTCCTTGGTTATTTTGGTCTGAAATTTTTTCCAGACATTCTTCACTGTGTCTATTGAGTTCTGGAAAAGATTTTAGCCCCAGATTCGTCCCACAAGACTGGCAATATATTTTTTATTCATCATTGTCAGGGCTGAAAGGAAGGTTCCTTTTTGTGCGAAACTGTTTGGTTTTTTTCGTGGGTAAAGACTCATTCGTTTGACCTGACTTTTGTCGCGTTTTGTCCCAAATTCAATGGACATTCTTACGTGGAATTTCAGGCAAAAACTATTTCGGAAGAATTTTTCAGAAATTTTGTGCAAACCAAGGCTATATCCTCCACCGAAACTTGTGAAATTCCACCCTAATTTCTGCAATTTGATTCCGAATCCGTATTGCGCTGAAAAAACTCACACAAGTGCTTTCATATGTTGTTTGCACCCAGGTAAGGAGGCACGCCCATAAACAAAGCACAAAGAGAAGATACGGGGAGGAAAAGCCAGCACGTTTTGTTTTCGGAAAACCAGTTTAGTTCACTCTCCGTTTGGGACTTACTACGGCTTACTCCTTTGGTATTTCAGTATGAAATTTTTACCAGACATTCGTCACTATGTTTATTGAGTTCTGCCTAGGATTTGATCCTCAGATTCCTCCCACAAGACTAGCAATAAATTTTTTATTCATCACTGCCAGGGCTAAAAGGAAGGTTCATTTGCGTGCGAAACTGTTTGATTTTTTTTCGTGGGTGAATACTCATCCATTTGACCTGAAATTTGCCTCGTTTTGTCCCAAATGTAGTGAACATTCTTACTTGGAATTTCAGGAAAAAACAATTTCGGGAGAATTTTTCAGAAATTTTGTGCAAACCAAGGCTATCCTCTACCGAAACTTGTGAAATTCTTCCCTAATTTCTGATATTTCATTCCGAGTGCGTATTGCACTGAAAAAAATCAAACAAGTGCTTTCATATGTTGTTTGCACCCAGGTAAGGAGGCACGTCCATAAAGAAATCACAAAGAGAAGATATGGGGAAGAAAAGCCAGGACGTTTTGTTTTCGGAAAACCAGTTTTGTTCACTCTCGGTTTGGGACTTATTACAGCTTACTCCTTGGGGATTTTGGTTTGAAAATTTTACGAGACATACGTCACTGTGTCTATTAAGTTCTGGTTGAGATTTGAGCCCCAGCTTCGTCCCACAAGACTGGCAATAAATGTTTTATTCATCACTAGCAGTGCTGAAAGGAAGGTTCTGTTTGAATTTTGTTGTGGGTGAATACTCATCCTTTTGACCTGAAATTTGTCGCATTTTGTCCCAAATTCAGTGGACATTCCAACGTGGAATTTCAAGCAAAAACTATTTCGGGAAAATGTTCAGAAATTCTTCCCTAATTTCTGCAATTTCATTCCGTGTGCGTATTGCACTGAAAAAACTCAAACAAGTGCTTTCATATGTTGTTTGCACCCAGGTAAGGAGGCACGTCCCTAAAGAAATCACAAAAAGAAGATACGGGGAAGAAAATCCAGGACGTTTTATTTTCGGAAAACCAGTTTTGTTCACTCTCAGTTTGGGACTTACTAAACCTTACTCCTTGGGTATTTTGGTCTGAAATTTTTACCAGACATTCGTCACTCTGTCTATTGAGTTCTGGCTGAGATTTGAGCCCCAGCTTCGTCCCACAAAACTGGCAATAAATTTTTTATTCATCACTTCCAGAGCTGAAAGGAAGGTTCGTTTGTGTGAAAAACTGTTTGATTTTTTTCGTTGATGAATACTCATCCGTTTGACCTGAAATTTGTCGCGTTTTTTCCCAAATTCAGTTGACATTCTTACGTGGAATTTCAGGCAAAAACTATTTCGGGAGAATTTTTCAGAAATCTTGTGCAAACCAAGGCTATCCTCTACCGAAACTTGTGAAAATCCGTCTTAATTTCTGCAATTTCATTCCGGGTCCGTATTACGCTGAAAAAACTGACACAAGTGCTTTCATATGTTGTGTGCACCAAGTTAAGGAGGCATGTCCATAAACAAATCACAAAAAGAAGATACGGGGAGAAAAGCAATGACGTTTTGTTTTTGGAAAACCAGTTTTGTTCACTCTCGGTTTAGGACTTACTACGGCTTACTCCTTGGGTATTTTGGTCTGAAATTTTTACCAGACATTTGTCACTGTGTCTATTGAGTTTTGGCTGAGATTTGACCCTAGCTTCGTCCCAAAAGACTGGAAATAAATTTTTTATTCATCACTGTCAGGGCTGAAAGGGAGGTTCGTTTGTGTGCGAAACTGTTTGATTTTTTTCGTGGGTAAATACTCATTCGTTTGACCTGAAATTTTACGCGTTTTGTCCCAAATTCAGTGGACATTCTTATGTGGAATTTCAGGCAAAAACTATTTTGGGATAATTTTTCAGAAATCTTGTGCAAACCAAGGCTATCTTCTACCGAAACTTGTGAAATTCCACCATAATTTCTACAATTTCATTCGGGTCCGTATTGCACTGAAAAAACTCACACAAGTGCTTGCATATGTTGTTTGAACCTAGGTAAGGAGGTGCGTCCATAAACAAATCACAAAAAGAAGACACGGGAAAGAAAATCCAGGACGTTTTGTTTTCGGAAAACCAGTTTTGTTCCCTCTCAGTTTGGGACTTACTACGGCTTACTCCTTGGGTATTTTGGTCTGAAATTTTTACCAGACATTTGTCACTGTGTCTATTGAGTTCTGGCTGAGATTTGAGCCCCAGCTTCGTCCCCCAAGACTGGCAATATATTTTTTATTCATCACTGCCAGAGCTGAAAGGAAGGTTCGTTTGTGTGCGAAACTGTTTGATTTTTTTTCGTGGGTGAATACTCATCCGTTTGACCTGAAATTTATCGCATTTTGTCCCAAATTCAGTGGACATTCTTACGTGGAATTTCAGGCAAAAACTATTTCGGGATAATTTTTCAGAAATTTTGTGCAAACGAAGGCTATCCGGTACCGAAACTTGTGTAATTCCTCCCTAATTTCATTCCGGGTCTGTATTGCGTTGAACAAACTCACACAAGTGCTTTTATATGTTGTTTGAACCCAGGTAAGGAGGCACGTCCATAAACAAATCACAGAAAAAAGATACGGGGAAGAAAAGTCAGGACGTTTTGTTTTCGAAAAATTAGTTTTGTTCACTCTCGGTTTTGGACTTACTACGCCTTACTCCTTGGGTATTTTGGTCTGAAATTTTTAACAGACATTCGTCACTGTGTCTATTAAGTTTTGCCTGAGATTTGAGCCCCAGATTCGTCCCACAAGACTAGCAATAAATTGTTTATTCATCATTGCCTGGGCTGAAAGGAAGGTTCCTTTGTGTGCGAAACTGTTTGATTTTTTTCGTGGGTGAATACTCATCCGTTTGACTTGAAATTTGTCGCGTTTTGTCCCAAATTCAATGGTCATTCTTACATGGAATTTTAGGAAAAAATAATTTCGGGAGAATTTATCAGAAATTTTGTCCAAACCAAGGCCTCTACCGAAACTTATGAAATTTCGCCCTAATTTCTGCAACTTCATTCTGGGTCCGTATTGCGCTGAAAAAATTCACACAAGTGCTTTCATATGTTGCTTGCACCCAAGTAAGGAGGCATGTCCATGAACAAATCACAAGAAGAAGATACGGGGAAGAAAAGCCAGGACGTTTTGTTTTTGGAAAACCAATTTTGTTCACTCTCGGTTTGGGACTTACTACGGCTTACTCCGTGGGTATTTTGGTTTGAAATTTTTACCAGACATTCGTCACTGTGTTCATTGAGTTTTGGCTGAGATTTGAACCCTAGATTTGTCCCACAAGACTGGCAATAAATTTTTTTCGTGGGTGAATACTCATCCGTTTGACCTGAAATTTCTCGCATTTTGTCCCAAAATCAGTGGACATTCTTACGTGGAATTTCAGGAAAAAACTATTTCGCTAGAAATTTTTAGAAATTTTGTGCAAACCAAGTCTATCATCTACCGAAACTTGTGAAATTCCGCCCTAATCTCTGCAATTTCATTCCAGGTCCGTATTGCGCTGAAAAAACTCACACAAGTGCTTTCATATGTTGTTTGCACCCAGGTAAAGAGGCACGTCCATAAATAAATCACAGAAAAAAGATACGGGGAAGAAAAGTCAGGACATTTTGTTTTCGGAAAACTAGTTTTGTTCACTCTCGATTTTGCACTTACTACAGCTTACTCCTTGGGTATTTTTGTCTGAAATTTTTACCAGACATTCGTCACTGTGTCTATTGAGTTCTGTCTTAGATTTGAGCCCCAGATTCTTCCCACAAGACTGGCAATAAATTTTTTATTCATCACTGTCAGGGCTGAAAGCAAGGTTCGTTTGTGTGCGAAACTGTTTGATTTTTTTCGTGGGTGAATACTCATCTGTTTGACCTGAAATTTTTCGCGTTTTCTCCCAAATTCAGTGGACATTCTTACGTGAAATTTCAGGCAAAAACTATTTCGCAAGAATTTTTCAGAAATTTTGTACAAACCAAGGCTATCCTCCACCGAAACTTGTGAAATTTCGCCCTAATTTTTGCAATTTCATTCCTAGTCCGTATTGCGCTGAAAAAACTGACACATGTGCTTTCATATGTTGTTTTCACCCTAGTAAGGAGGCACGTCCATAAACAAATAACAAAAACAAGATACGGGAAAGAAAAGCCAGGATGTTTTATTTTCGAAAAACCAGTTTAGTTCACTCTTGGTTTGGGACTTACTAAGGCTTACTCCTTGGGTATTTTGGTCTGTAATTTTTACCAGACATTCATCACTGCGTCTATTCAGATTCGTCCCACAAGCCTGCAATAAATTTCTTATTCATCACAGCCAGGGCTAAGGTTCATTTGTGTGCGAAACTGTTTGATTTTTTACATGGGTGAATACTCATCTGTTTGACCTGAAATTTGTCGTGTTTTGTCCCAAATTCAGTTGACATTCTTACGTGGAATTTCAGGAAAAAACTATTTCGGGAGAATTTTCAGAAATTTTGTGCAAACCAAGGCTATCCTCTACCGAAACTTGTGAAATTCCGCCCTAATTTTTGCATTTTCATTCCGAGTCCGTATTGCGCTAAAAAAAGTCACACAAGTGCTTTCATATGTTGTTTGCACCCAGGTAAGGAGACACGTCCATAAAGAAATCACAAAAATAAGATACGGGGAAGAAAAGCCAAGACGTTTTGTTTTCGAAAAACCAGTTTTGTTCACTCTCAATTTGGGACTGACTACGGCTTACTCCTTGGATATTTTGGTCTGTAATTTTTACCAGACATTCGTCACTGTGTCTATTGAGTTTTGGCTGAGATTTGAGCCCCATATTCGTCCCACAAGACTGGCAATAAATTTGTTGTTCATCACTGCCAGGGCTAAAAGGAAGGTTCGTTTGTGTGTGAAACTGTTTGATTTTTTTCGTGGGTGAATACTCATCCGTGTGACCTAAAATTTGTCGCGTTTTGTCCCATATTCAGTGGACATTGTTACGTGGAATTTCAGGCAAAAAATATTTCGTGAGAGTTTTTCAGACATTTTTTCAAACCAAGGCTATCCTCTACCGAAACTTTTGAAATTCTGCCCTAATTTCTGCAATTTCATTCCGGGTCCGTATTGCGCTGAAAAAACTCACACAATTGCTTTCATATGTTGTTTGCACCCAGGTAAGGAGGCACGTCCATAAACAAATCACAAAAATAAGATACGGGAAAGAAAAGCCAGGACGTTTTGTTTTCGAAAAACCAATTTTGTTCACTCTCGGTTTGGGACTTACTACGGCTTACTCCTTGGGTATTTTGGTGTAAAATTTTTACCAGACATTCGTCACTGTGTCTACAAGTTCTGCTGCGATGGTAGGAATTGGAAAATGATTGGAAGTATGGAAATCAATAAGTTGAAATGCAGTATGTATTGATAGGATGAATAGTAAAGTACTTTAGAAAGGATGAGTTGACTTTAAGGATGGTGGAACATAGTTTTCTTTGAGTCTTTCTTAAAAGCTTAATTCCACAATTATTCGTTGCATTCACAGATTCAGCCAATCATAAAGAGTGATTTATGGTTCGGTTTTAAACATTGGATACATATTTTATGTTTCATTAGTTTTATATTCAATGGTTTTGGTGAGTTGAATAAGGTCGATAGAACCAAAGTCAAGACATAATTGTTTATTTTCTGATATGATATAACAAACGTATTTAATGAATAAAAGTCTGACAATTATGGTGTGTTATACGTCTTTATTTTCTTGTTCTATCTGTAGCTTCAATTAGTATAAAGAAGATACCCTTAAATATTGATAACTTAAATAATTTTTTAACAAATATTTTTATGTATTTGAATTTAAAAGAAAAAAAAAATCTTATCATTTCGATATAAAATCTTCATTTTAAAATTAAAATAATGAGATATATGACTTTATATTATATTATTATGCTATGTTTAGAGT
>Ga0123341_1002128_pt1 | contig 15949 bp, 8 predicted proteins | sample Turbeapinknodule_FD_89959 | JGI IMG/M metagenome (GOLD analysis project Ga0123341, IMG submission 89959) | Root nodule microbial communities of legume samples collected from Mexico - Turtle bean Mexico pink nodule | ecosystem: Host-associated > Plants > Roots > Nodule | place: Mexico: Nepantla... | reverse complement strand
ATTTCCCTTTCCCGCCCCCTTTTCGCCCTCTTTCTCTCTGTTGTTTTTTTTTTTTTTTTTTCTTTTGCTTTTGCAACTTGATTCTAACCACTGAAACTTAAAACAAAGAAAAGCTGAAACATTTCCCTCACTTTTTGCAGCATGCATGACTGCATTATCACATGCAGCTGGATACAACATTATCACTTAAATTAAATGAATTTTTATATGGTGAAAGTTTTATAGTGTTTACTCTTTCTAAATATAATTAATAAGAATGTTAATTACTCGATCGTGGTAAGAGGATGTTTGTTTGAAGGTGTGTCATTATTTTCAAATAATTGGCATAATGAATGGAGGACAAATACTCCATGTGTCTCTTGGAAAATATATATAAATTTATAACGTTTTTATTCTTTTGTCAGATCAAATTAACATTTTAAGAGATTAATTTGGCAAGCTACAACTTGTTATACATTAATTTTATACAATCAAAATGAAGGGGAAATGACTTAAAAGTTAAGTATCTTGTTACAAAACATTTAAAATGTAATTTTTTTTCTCCTATCCCTATATGCTTGATATTATTATTAGGCACAGAAATGCTTAAAAGTGAATTTCTTTATGGATAATAAGCCTTTTCAAGTTAAGTATTATTTATTTGAAAATATTATTTGTTAACTAATGTATTTAATATTCAACTTTTTTTTATCAACAAGAAAGAATAAATAAATACTAACCATTTTAATAGTGGTTCAATCCAGAAAAATAATTCTTGATTTTTCAAAAAAAGTGGATCCAAAAAAAAACTTTCAACTAACATTTCAAGAACCCCTAAGAGACCTCAGAAACCATCTACATGGCTACCCATCAAAGTAATTTATCAATGAATCTTCATCATGCAAACCAAAAGGTCAAGACATCAATCAGAATAAGAAAAAAAAAAGGAAGTTAACCATGACTATACCTTTAATTGAATCACAACAAACATTTTCACATTTGTCAATCGCTCCCCTTTGAAAATAACATTGTTCATGTGCTTCTAAACCTCACTAACTATTGCAATTCAGACCGCTCCCCAAACATCATTCACTTCATTGTGTCAGAAACATTACAAAGTCTAAACTAAAAAAAGTTTGACATTAGATCGTTGTGAGACACGAACTACACTTCAAATCAAGTAAAACATTAAAACTTTTCAAACTATTCTATAAAAAAAAAAAAAAAAAAAAAAAAACAAAAAAAAAATAAAAACTTTTCAAAATAATATAAAAAAAAAAAAAAAAAAAACAAATCCAATATCCAACTTACTTTTGATTTCATAATAAACTATATAATAGATTTAATGAACTCTTGTTACGAAGAGTTGGTCCAACAAACTAAAGTAATTATAATATCATTTTTAAAAAAATATTTTAAATTTAACTAAATCATGTAAAATTTACCTTAATGTGATATCCAATAAATTTTGGGGTTTATGTCTTAAATCACTTTATTACCGTTCTGATAATTGATTTTAAGGTATGCATTAAAATTTATTTTGGACACAGGGTTATATTAACCGAGCAAGACCAGACGGTAGAATCCCAAATTTATATTTAAGATATTATAAATTAACTTCTTTTCTTGGAAGACCAAATTATGTGTCGGTGGTTATTTTCAAGATTTTGATGTTTATTAAAAAATAAGATACAACCTTCGTTTGGAGACACCATACCACTATAAAATATTATATACATTCTTTTCAGCCCATTCAAATATTACTTTGACTTAGTGGTCTCATTTAAACAGCCCCTTGTTTGAATTAAATAGCCACATGAAAATATTACTATTTTATATGTTTAAAATTCAGTCATACTTCGTATTTATATATTAAAGTATTGCATACTTTGAAGTTCAAATCTTTATCAATGATTTTATTTAAAAAAAATATTTCAAAAGGTTAAAATTTGAAAAGAAATATATATTTAAATTTTTTTTAGTTTTGATTTCTAAACTAACATATCAAAACATACACAAATCACTTCAGTCTCTTGGTGCTAGAAAAGCTTTGCTTGCTCTTTACATAAAGTGGGTAACTCTTTCTTCCACCACGGAGAAAATCAAATAATGAAACACTCTCTTTTGATGAAAGCCTCAAAGTTTGGCAATTAAAATTAATCATTTTTCATTCGGGGGTTAGATTTATGAGCACCAAAAGTTGCATAAATTAATTACATTGACACACTCTATGTCTTAGTGCTCCACAACTCAACATCACACATATAAATGTGGACCATTGGATTTCAAGTGTTCTTTTTCTCCACTCCAAATATTTCAAACAAAAATTTGTAGTTAATTAAAGATGTTTACAAGAGCCATAACCACTAAAACTTTGCATGCACACCATTTTAATTTCCAATTTTCTTGCCCCAAAAATGTTGCTCTTTGTCCGAAAATATATATGCATGCTATTAAGACTACTATATTCCCTACTTTTAAAGACTAATATATTCCTGATCTCAGTAAATTTCTACCAAATATATATTCAAACTTTTTAATTTATAAAAAAATAATACTTAATTGTAATATATATATATATATATAAATTAATATTATAGATCAGTATGAAGGGTGTTTGGTTAATCTAGTTAGATTACTCATATGGTAGTTTGGTAGTTTGTAGGAGTAGTACGTAGTGTGTAGCGTTATGATGACTATTTTGTATAAAGATTTGAACAGTCTTGAAATGCTATTTTTTAATTGATTTAATTTTTTGCTGATGAAATTTTTTATATATATCATGGACTAGTACAGTATTGAACTTGAATCCTAAACAAATATTGGATTTAAGCATTGTATAGTGAATAAAAAAAGTGGTTGAGATAAGAGACTTATTTAAGTTAATCAACCAATTTTGTCATAAAGATTAATAGTGACAAAGTCAAGAAACTCTTTACCAATAATTTTTTTTTTTAAATATGTCATGAAGAGATAAATTAGCATAAGGTGTTCTTTAAGATTGATTTTGCATGCATATATTAATTTTTGGAGAAGAGGAAGCAATATTATGAACGTTTTAGTCTACCTACAATTATTGATGAATTGTGTGTAGGTGATTGTCAACCTACTTTATAGTACATAATAACCAAAAATTTGACTTTAGAAGAGTAGCTAGGTACCTCGCATATATATTCATATTGATTATAATATTATCAAAAGCATAATTGCAAGTATATGTATACATACTATATTATTTGCACACACAACTTTGGCTCATAAAGATCTCAAGATCATGCTATGTAATATTAACGTAGCTGAGTCTTTGGTAGCTTTGATTTATTAGCTCATGTTTACTTCAAGTGGCATCAAAATTGAGAAGCGTAGTTAATGTCTATCTTATAATGATACGGTTTTATTTATAATAAATAAACTATTAATTTATCAAGATCAATAAAAATGATTTAGTTATTAATGGATTATGAAAAAAAAAACTACCCTTTTCTTATCGGCAAAAAAGAACCCTAGTTTTCATTATTTATTCTTCTTTAAAATTTGAGTTTTCAAATTCAAACGTCCAAGATGCATATTATTTTATACAAATTGTTATGGTATTGCATAACAAATTAATAGATAAATCTTGCGCATGCTATTGCCTCATTGATACATACATATACAAATATACATACATATACAAATATATATATATATATATGTGCATTTAAAAGTCAAAGTGGAAATATAGGGTTTGAGATCTCTTAACATAAGATCGAAGACACGAAATGCTGTCGGATACAACATAGCAGTAGCATAAATCATTTTCAAAATGGCCACACAAATAAAAGTTTCAAGCAAATCAATCATTAATTTTATATTAATTTTATTTTGAATGGCCTTTTTAAAGTAAGAAGAACCACTTAAGTAACCTTAAAAATATTAAAAATTATACCAAATGGCTATTTAAATGATATTTTATTGAACTATTCCTTAAACTTGACTGTGAAAACTAAATTTTACTTTAAATCACTAGAGAATTACTTGAATAATTTGACCCATTTGCTACTTAAAAGAGAGAAAGAAAATGGTTCCAAGCTCATCTACACCAAAATAATAGAGCAAAAGTACATAATTTTTGTACTACTAAAGGTAAAAAATAAAGTACCAATGAGTCATTAATAAAAAAAAAGGAAACAAAGTATACACAACAATTTTCATTGATATATAGCAGAAATCATTATTTGTTGAGGCAGTACTGTTAACAATTGTAGAAGCATATTGAGACTGGGGTCACTCCATCTCCATTTCTTGATTCTATAGTACTGTAAAGATAGAGCAGGGACCATGTTTTCAGATCTCAAGGATCAAGAACACAACATATACATAGACATTTCTCTCTTTTCCCTTTTGCAGCATGATGGAGTAACAGACCAAGAAAAAGAAAAAGCAATGAAAAGAAAAGTGATGTTGCTTATGGTGCTCTTTTTCTTTAGAGAAATGGACAACAGCAATCATTCACACAACCATTCCCTACCTTTAATCATCATATATATTCCCTCTGTCCTAATCACCCCAACATATTACACATACTATAATCATAAAAACCAATTCTCTCTCTCTAATCATGCCACATAATGCTTCCAAATTTTCCCCAATCAAAATCTTTATTTTAATTTTAAAACACTAACGTTCTTTCAATTTCCTTGCACTTCCCGCGTCCAAGGATTCATCCCATGATGATGAAGCATCACCATGTCTTGTTCCTCATCTTTTTATTTTTCTTACCATTTTTCACGTTCAGTCTCCACCACAATGATACTCGTGCACTCACCCTCTTCCGCCGCCAAAGCGACGTTCACGGCTACCTTCTTTCAAACTGGACCGGCGGAGACGCATGCGCCGCCGCGTGGCGCGGCGTCCTCTGCTCCCCGAACGGCCGCGTCACCGCCCTCTCCCTCCCTTCCCTCAACCTCCGGGGCCCCCTCGACCCCCTCACTCCCCTCACCCACCTCCGCCTCCTCGACCTTCACGACAATCGCTTGAACGGCACCGTTTCGCCGCTCTTCTCCAACTGCACCAACATCCAACTCCTCTACCTCGCCGGCAACGACTTCTCCGGCGAGATCCCCCCGGAGATATCCTCCCTCAAATCTCTTCTCCGCCTCGACCTCTCCGACAACAACATACGCGGCAAGGTTGACTTTCTCTCCAACTTAACACGACTCATCACACTCAGACTCCAGAACAACCTTCTCTCAGGTGAAATCCCTGACTTGTCTTCCTCCATGCAAAACCTTAGACAAGTCAACATGACAAACAACGCCTTCTACGGTCGTTTACCAAACCCCATGCTGAAGAATTTCGGTGTGTCAGCTTTCTCAGGTAACGAGGGTTTATGTGGTGCAACACCGTTACCTGTCTGTTCCTTCACCACAAACCCTCCTAAAGATAATGAGAATAGCAGTGAAAATGAACCGTCTCAGACTGTTCCTTCAAACCCCAGTTCCTTCCCCGAGACCAGCATAATAGCTCGACCGGGGAAGGAGCATCATAAGGGTTTAAGTCCCGGTGTCATTGTGGCAATTGTTGTGGGGAATTGTGTGGCGTTGCTTGTGATGACATCATTTCTCGTGGCGCATTGTTGCGCAAGGGGGAGAGGGTCTAGTTTGGTGGGGAGTGGGGAGAGTTATGGGAAGAGGAAGAGTGGGAGCAGTTACAATGGGAGTGAGAAGAAGGTGTATGGAAGTGGGGGTGGTGAGAGTGATGGGACTACTGGGACTGATAGGAGTAGGCTTGTGTTTTTTGATCGGAGGAGTGAGTTTGAGTTGGAGGACCTGCTGCGAGCCTCGGCGGAGATGCTTGGGAAGGGGAGTTTGGGAACGGTTTATAGGGCGGTGCTTGATGATGGGTGCACCGTGGCGGTGAAGAGGCTGAAGGATGCCAACCCTTGTGCCAGGCATGAGTTTGAGCAGTATATGGATGTGATTGGGAAGCTTAAGCATCCCAATGTTGTGAGACTCAAAGCCTATTACTATGCCAAAGAGGAAAAACTTCTTGTCTATGACTATCTCTCCAATGGAAGCTTGCATACTCTTCTTCATGGTCAGTCACTCTTCTGCTTAATTACTCTCTTCGTCTACGTTTACATCACCCCCACAAGTTACTCTATCCATTAACACGGAAAGGGATAAAATTAAATTTGAGTTAAACAAACTTTAAATACCTTTGCATTGCACCAAAAGAAACTTATACGAGTCTGAACTATAACTAATTTAACTAAAAATCAAATTTAGAAAGTAGAACATGTCTGAATCGCAATTTGTGGTGATTTGATTTAAATTTTTGTTTTGTGGGGGGTTTGTTGGATACCGATGATAGGGAATCGTGGTCCCGGGAGGATTCCGTTGGATTGGACAACAAGAATAAGCCTGGTGTTGGGAGCAGCAAGAGGTCTTGCGAAGATCCACGTAGAGTACAGTGCAGCCAAAGTGCCTCACGGGAACGTGAAATCTTCGAACGTGCTTCTGGACAAGAACGGCGTGGCTTGCATCTCGGACTTCGGACTGTCACTCCTCTTGAACCCGGTTCACGCCATTGCACGATTGGGAGGGTACAGGGCCCCCGAACAGGAACAGCACAAGAGGCTGTCTCAGCAGGCTGACGTGTACAGCTTCGGGGTGTTGCTGCTGGAAGTTCTCACAGGAAGAGCTCCTTCGTCGCAGTACCCTTCACCGGCTCGTCCCAGAATGGAGGAAGAGGAACAGGCCGTGGTGGACCTTCCCAAATGGGTTCGCTCCGTGGTGAAGGAAGAGTGGACCGCAGAGGTGTTTGACCAGGAGCTTTTGCGCTACAAGAACATCGAGGAAGAGCTTGTGTCCATGCTTCATGTGGGGTTGGCCTGTGTGGTGGCTCAGCCGGAGAAGAGGCCAACTATGGAAGAAGTTGTGAAGATGGTTGAGGAGATCAGAGTGGAGCAATCACCTCTTGGGGAGGACTATGATGAATCGCGCAATTCGCTTTCACCTTCCATTCCCACCACTGAAGATGGTCTAGCTTAGGAGAATAATGTTCAAATCTTATGTATGGTATATACAAGATTAATTAATGTCATACTCTAGTTAATTACTTTCACTGCAGTGATTAGCTCCTCTTCTGGTTGCACTGTCTTATTGCCCATTACTTTTTGCTAAGTGTTCTTTGTAAAATTTGTGAGTTCTGTGGAATTCCATTGTTGAACGTAACACAAATCTGAATTATCGATGCTAGTTGAATTGTATACTGTTGTACATCTGGGATTTGCATCATTGGACATTGGTACAGTTCAATGGCATTGTCATGAATTGAATCTCGTGCTACCCTGAAATCATGGAATCGTGTTCATAAAACCAATGTGAATAAAATTGCGACAAATGCTACGCACGCAAGCTCATGATGAATGAACCGCGTGCCAGAAATATAGATTGCAGCTTACAAATAATGAATGAGTACCTTAAAAATATTAAACATGTGTGAATTCAGACCTTAAGATTTCACGTTTCATATTGAGATCATATATAATATTCAAGCCACGAAAGACTTGAACTATTTCTTGAAAATCTCATTTTAATTATAAAATGAAATAGCTCTCACTTAGTAAAGCTATTAGACATGCTATGGAAGCGTGTGAATTCAAATTCTGCAGTCCACATCCTTCTTTCGTGAGCTTTCCCTAAGGAATAGGTACTCCTTGAACCAAAATAAAAGTTACTTATATTTGTTCTTATTTTTCATCTCTTGACACAAAGGGGAAATGATTAATAATGTTGCACTAATAAATAAAGTTGAATTACTCTGCATCTGTTTACATTTACTACAAAGGAGGAGGACTACTGCTAATTCATTACTATGCTACAATCACCTAGGAATAATATACAAAAACATCTCTCTTTTTTCTTTTTACATAAGCTTATTAAAATTACAACCACCACCTAAAATTAGTGAAAGGGAATTTGTGATTACAGTTCCGAAGTACAATTTCCACAATCTTGGCCACAGAATCTGTCTGGATTTGATATTTTCTTCTTAAAGAATCTAGTCATAGCAAATATCCCACTCAACTTGATGGCTCCAGTGTGACTAATAATAATTGAATAGGCTGAATTAACTGTTAGCTTACTGCTCCAGTTTCATCAATTAGTGTGCCAACTTGTTCTCCACATAAAGCTTTAGAGATGTTCCCAGGCTCCAGTAGATTAAAAACCACGACTGTATAAGAAAATGGCCACAGAAATTTGTCAAATAAAATATGTAATAAAATGACCACTTTATCGATAACTTCATTGGATACTCATAAACCTAAACATAAAAGCAAAAATATTAACTCTAGGAGGAGAACCACGAAAGGACCAACAGTTTTTCTTGCACAAACAGTGCCTAGCAGAGTTTAAGTATGCAACAGGGACAATTTTGGAACCCATTGTCAATGCAAAAACCAAGGCACTGAAACCTGAAAGACGCTCATAAAAAGATCAAATGCAAGAACTTACTAACCAGGAATGGCATTTCCCTTGCAGAATGTCAGCGCTGACGCATCCATAGAGGTGACTCCTCTTGACCCCAACTCTCTGAAGGATATGTGCTCAAAAGTGAAATTGTTATCTCGTGAGTTGCAGTCATACACACCGTCTACATTAGTACCCTTGAGGACCGCTTCAGCATTAACTGCAAGGTTGAAGGAGATATATGCTGATGCTAGCAAAACCAAAAGCCAAAAACCAAAAACAAAGATGCATGTGTTGCCCTTTGCATAAACTACAGATAAAGTGGGAAAAAAGGTAATTAGAAAATTATTTTAAAAACAAAGGACAACAGCATACGCTCTGAAGCACGAAGAGCTGCAGCTATGTCAGTTGAGAAAAGTGGATTGCCAGCACCAAAACTGATGCCACCAAATATAACAACTCTTCCTTTCTCAAGATGTCTGATGGCCCGCTGCCTATTGTATGGTTCAGCAAACTCCTGCATGGCAATTGAAGTTTGTACACGAGTCTGAACACCCATCTTCTCTAGAGTTGATTGGAGCAATATTGAATTCATCACTGTTGCCATCATGCTGGAAAATTCAAGTTCAAGAAAACCGTACTTATTCAGGTCAATATTTTAAAGAAAAGTAGAAACAAAAGTAAATCACTTTGAAAGATAATGTATTAACCAGAAAGATTAAAAATATCTCATGGCAGCATATGTACCTAAGCAACAAAGTGATGGCCATCACCCATGTGCAAGGTATCAAGAAGATACTTGGCAGAGCATAACAGAATGTCTCAAAGTTAAAGCATCAAAAGACATTTGTTTTTCAATAAAAAGAAACAGAGAAATCAAATATGAGAATAACAATAAGATGGCAGCTTAAACTGTTACAAAAGAAATAATTGTTAAGCATATTTCAATATAAATTCATTCATCATAGATCAAAACTTCCCCATAATTGAATATGCAACTAAATGGAAGGTCGGAGGTGCAACTCTAGAAAGGGGAAAAATGGGTTTATATAGTCGGCAGAGGCACATACAGTTAAAAATGATAAATATCATCACACAAAAAACTGGACCAAAAATTCTCATGGTGAGTCTGACCATAACCCCATTCAGATCTTCAAATATCAGATTTCCAATTTAGTTTTCTAAAATGAGAAGAATCTTTGTCCTCCAACCTTTATAGCCTTATGACCTGTGTCAATGTGCTCTACATTGACACAACCAATACCCCATACTAGTCAAGTCAAAGTTCAGTTCACAGATATAGCGTTCTCCAGCACCACCACCAAGGTACTTTCTATCCCACTTCACAAACATATATTCTTTGGTTGGGATCATCTATTTTTTATCAGGATATGGATGGTTGCACGGATACCTAAATCTATTTTCAATTTATTTTCTTTGGGATTGATCTCTAGTAAAATTACAATGGTGTAAATCGAACTTGCATAGAAAATTTGGTGATTAACCTTACCCAACTTGGTATGCAGTACATCTTTCTAAACCTGTCGCAGTTACCCATGCATCTCCAGAGAAGAAATTACGACCTCCAACAACAATAGCCACCTGACATATCACAAGATACTTCAGCTAAACTGAAAGGGTGACAGAATAACAGACCCCAGAGAACAATCAAGAGAACTGATACCTCAACACCAAGGCGGGAAGCTATGGCAACTTCTCTTGAAACTAACATAGCCACCTGATAATTAGTTTAAACAAACAAATGTAATAAGTCACAATATCTAGATAACAATTACTACACCGTAAGACCTTAGGTCATGAGTCAAATAATATTATAAAACTTCCCACATATTGGAACCAAACCACAAACCTTGGGGTCAATGTTGCAGGTATCAGATCCAGTAAGAGCTGCTCCACTAATTTTGAAGACTACCCTCCGCCATCTAAGGTTTGTCAGTGCTTTTGACCTCATGCTATTCGCTTGACCGCCAGTGCTGGGTGTTGCCACTCCATATCTAGGAATAAAGCGGGGAAAGTTTAACATTCACTTGTCACTATCACAAAAACAAGGAAAGGAAAAGGGAAAAACAATTCATATTGAATGAGATTCAGCATAAAAACCCGCATCCTAGTAACACCACCTACATTATAAACTGGAAACGTCATCCGCATATGATTTGTGATTCAGAAGTGTGCCAGTGAAGATAGCATTAGCTTTTTACAACAACACTGGAGAACTTCAAATTTTTAGCATCAGTTAAACCATAGACCCATACTAATTCCAAAATCCTATTCTGAAGCCCAAACTAATACTTAAATACATAACAAAAAATCAATGCCATTTAATGCTAAGATTCTACAAACTGTAATATGTGCACTCCTGTAGTAAAAAGTAAACTAGTAATTCATTATTAAAAGTTGTAACCGTCTGTACAAATTAAGTACAAGGATAAGGAAGGTACATCTAAGAAACAAAAATGGACAAATCCTTGGTGGACATAAAGCACGGTGAAACATTGCATAACAACAATACACTAAATAATTTACCATCGGATACTACATCGAGATAATAACACAGTACAGATAACTGAAGTAACGCCATAAACATTTTGAGTTTACATGATATTTCTAAACTAAAAGCGTGTCAGTGAATACAGAATGACCCTTGTTAAAATGCAGCAATACCTCCAAAGAAAACAAGTTTTCTGATTCAGTCAAACCACACACCCCTATTTATTACAAGAACCAATTCTAAGGTCTAGTCCACGAAAAACATGACAAAAACCTACATGATGCAAAAGCAAACATTGTACACTCTACTAACTATACCATGCTGCACAGTTGAACTGCAAAGTAATATCATAAAGCTATTCAATATTCCAATCTTCAAGCATCTAGATTAAACTATGTATTTACAATGCAGCCAACGAACAGATTCAGGCCCTAGAGTACCAAACCAAAACAGAAAACAAATAAACAAATCCTGGTGAACATAATAACGCAATAACTATCAATGTGAACTACTAATACTCGTTTGCAAAAGTAATGAGAGAAATATTAAATATTACGGTGCAGAATGCTGAATATAATACCTCTTCGATTGTCTGGGCGAAGTTCCGGCAGAAACAACCGCTTTATCCTCATCGGGAAATTTCGCCGGAAGAGAATTCCCGACAATCTGCTCCAATTGTTTGAACCAAGGCCAGTGACTGGTGGAAATGCAGCCACTGCTCATTCTATGTCGCTCCAATTTGTACCTCTTCTTTAGGTTATCGACCTTGTTCTTACACTGTTCCACGCTCTTCGATTGGTTCTCGCACCGTCCGCTCACCACCAACGCAACCTCCTCCCAATCTCTTCCTCTCAGGTTTCCCCGATTCAGCTGTGTGAACTTCTCCGTGTACGCCTCGAGGAGGCACACGATCGCTGTGTCGCTCCACTCCTCCCTGTCCTTCCGGTACTCGGCGCTGCCTGTGCTCGACGGCGGAGCCTTAGATCTCTTGTTGAATCCGTACGACGCAGCTCCCTCGCCGATCTCCTCGCGGTCCTTGCGCTTCTCACTGCCGCCATCGTCGTCGAAGGGGTTTCCGTAGTCCTCGGCGTCGTCGGCGACGGATTTGGGTGGGACAGGAGCGACGGCGACGGCGGAGGGGGAGAAGTGGTGGTGCGGCGCGTAAGGTTGGTGGAGGTGGTGGTTATCGTCACGGAGGAGAGAGAAGTCGTCGTCGTCGTCGCAAGAGGCCATAAGGGTGTGGAGGACGTTACGGCGTCGTCGGGGACGTTAGGGAAAGAGAATGGGGCGTTGAGAGAAGGTGTGTGTGGGAGGGTTTGACGGAGCGTGCCTTCCGTGAGTGGGTCTGGTATCTGCCGTCACGCGGGTGACGGTCCCGTTAAGTGCCAAAAACGAGTGCATTACACGCGCTTTTGCTAGTCCTGGAGTGTGGGGAATTTGGATCTGCCGGTGACGGGCCATGCTTATCCAACTCAAATCTGTTTGTTTGGGCCAACCTCATGTGTATGGTATGAAAAATATATATCATTTTTAATTATTCTTGCTCTCAGTTTTAATTCTTGTAAGAAAATATCTATAATCCTTATAAATTCTAAAACAGCTTTGTTTCTATTGTTAAACTCATTGCAAAAATAAGATTAACAATTTAATAATGTAATGAAATCATTGTCAATGAGCATGTGTCTTCTCTGGTTTTATTGTATCAATTAGTAATTAATTTGTCTTCTTAAATTTAAGTAATTTATACAAAAAAATTACTTCAAGAGTATTTAACTTAATTTTGTAACACTTTAAGAATATATTCTCCATTATTTCCTCACTCAAAACATGTATCTTTCTTAACAGATCGTATATGTATAATTAATGTCACTTTATTTTTTTTATTGAAAAAAATTATTTATCAGGAAAGATCTTATATAATGATTAAAATGAACTTTTTTATGTCATATAGATGCACACGTGATATAGAAAAGTCTAGAAATTTTATGCCGTTGGACAAATATCATGGAAAAGTCATAGCAAAACATTATAAAATATTTATGATTTTTGTCCTACTTTTTATAATGGTTAAAAATTTATACTTATCATAAAAAACATGGCATCATAATCATCGTAAACAATAACACATTCTATTATATATGTACTTTTAATCATTCTAACCACAACTAAAAATATCACTTTATGTACAACTAAGTTGCACAAGATACTAATACAAATAAACTTCACCTTGTTAAACACGCCACTAAAAAAATACAAAACCAACACTTTAAAGATTTGTTATCATTATTCACCAAGTAAATGTAGCATTTCTAAAAAATAAAACCCAATAACACAAGCTTTAAAACCTAGGTTTTCATGACAAGGAAATGTGAGTTAACTAAAACATGTTTTAGGAAGGAGATGCTTTCTAAAAATTGGAGTGATTGAGATCCCTAAATTTTGTGTCCTCTGAAAATTTATTGAAAGTTCATGGGCATATGCAATTACATTCCATGAAAGTCATTTATTACCCTCTCGAAAGACAAAGAATGAATGGAATTGGAGAGTGGCAGACAAACCAATGATCTAACAAATTATTTAGTCTAAGTGAGTATAAACCTGGTATAAACATCTGCAAGTTAAACTTAAGAACAAAACTAATAAAAAGTGACAGATAAAATGCATGACAACAAAATACATAAAATCGATGACCATAAAGGATACTTTATACTTTCAATTGTGAGAGGGCATATAATAATATACCCACACAATCTTAAAGTCTTTATTTTCACGGGTAGTAACTGGAAATTAGAGACATGAAACAATATGTTTGGTAAAAGAGTATATAAAAGAAGTCGCTAAGCAAAAAAAAAAAATCTTTTGTTATACCTCACTTCCATTTAATATCTAAATATTTTCTAAATGAGCAGTCCAAATAACTCATGGAGCCTCACATCTTTTAAAATAAGTAATTGATTTTTTATAAAGCATAATATCCTCAATTGTTATTATATATGGATAATTAGAATTGAGGCTAGTATCTACAAAATTTAGGTATAAACTAAATCAATAAAGAAAATAAAGAAAAAAATTGATCTTTATGGCACTGATAAGGAAAGATAAGTCATAGATAAGTTAATCACTTTCTAAAATGAAACTTGTAAAGGTAATGCACCAACGACATATTATTTAGACAATTATAGCTATAAAATAGTCTTTAATTGCATCCCTAATATACCATTTTCAAATAAAGTATTTGATTGTCTATAAAATAATATTGAATTGCATCCCTAATATACCATTTTCAAATGAAGCATTTTGATATAGGTCATTGTTAAATTAACTTATTAACAATAACTTTTAGAATAAGAGGCTATTAATGCAAAATAAGTGAAACTTTTTCAAAAGTTAAAATGGATGTGTCCACCTAAATTTTTGTTAAAAAGTCAAAGGAGATAACCTCCATAAAAGTTGGAAAATGTATAAGTTAATTTTAATTCATGAGTTATGATTATAGCAAGCCCAATACTAAACTCACCATTATAGACAACAAAACATCCACGACATGCATATCCAATCATTTATAAAATATGTAAGTAATCCTCTAATCTCAACTTTTAAAGCTTTGAGTCTTCCTCGTCATCCTTCCTTAGAATCTTTCTCTTAATTTTTTCTTCTCTTTGTTTGTCATGCTTATTGTCTTTATTCCATTATTTTTCTTTTCTCTTCCCTCCACATACTATTCTTCATTTTATTTATATTATAGATGGCAGATAACTGAGTCATGACTAAAATGATCTACGTGTCAGGAGACTGACGAATAAAGTAATTTTAGCTTGTGCTTTGAGAGATCTCTTTAGTTAAATAGAGGCAACAAATATTTTTCTACAATCATAAAAACACACTAGTAGTACAATATTAACTTAGCTTATGCATGTGTCGCTTTATCTTGTAAGCATGTCTTCATCATAAGTGTTTAATTAGATGTAAAGAAAAATTGCGTTGTGTTGTACAGTCCGATAGACAAAACACTTAGTCTTACAGTATTCGTTGTCAAAACCATTCGTCTTATAGATGGTGCATGATTCATGTTATATGCTTTGTAGTTTTTAACATTTAATCAAAATTACAGGGTATTGTGTTTTTCCTTAATAATTAATAAATAACTGAAACTTTGAAAATGATGTCAAGTTTGTGTGTGGTTTTATGAATAAACAAATATTATGAATGCAAATTGAATCACCAAAGATTGTATGATCAAATTTGTTTGGGTGATAAATTTGTTTATATGTACTTTTCTCTTTTAGTTGGTATTCCATGTGATACATCTTTCATAAACCACTTATTTAAATATATATATATATATATATATATAACTCATAAGTTTTACTTAATGAATTCATCAACTTGAATAAATTATTTAATTTTTCATTAATATCGTTTTATTTTAATGTGAAAATAAAGACTACTCACTAAATTGTATATCGTAATCAATTTTTTTATTGAAGCTTTTATGATATCATCTACTACCATGAGAGACATTATTTTGAAAAGAAATAAAATATTTGAACTTTTTTTAGAAAATACATCCTCAGTAGCTGATTCTATTGACAAGGGTGTAATAATGAACTACATGAATTAGTTCAACCAAAAACCAACTGATTTTTTTTAATATCTATTTCATTTTAACAAGAGAACTAGTCTTTGAACTATTTATCCAATAGAATTTTGGAAAAATCAATTCACAGCAGGTTTACAGACTTTTTTTTTTCTAGAAAATAAAATTAATAAAAAAGTCAATACAATATTATTTGGAGTTTTTTTTCCTTAAACATAAAAAAGTTTAAGAAAATGTATTCTTTTTCCAAAAAACTTGTCGTTTTTAAAGAATGTTATTGAACCTTAATTCTAAATATTACGACACCTATCACTTCTATGCGTATTTTGAATTTTAAAAATGTAAATAATGTTTTTATTTTTAGATTTATTATTATTATATTGTGATATTATATCTCTCTAAGGT
>Ga0123341_1002127_pt1 | contig 15950 bp, 15 predicted proteins | sample Turbeapinknodule_FD_89959 | JGI IMG/M metagenome (GOLD analysis project Ga0123341, IMG submission 89959) | Root nodule microbial communities of legume samples collected from Mexico - Turtle bean Mexico pink nodule | ecosystem: Host-associated > Plants > Roots > Nodule | place: Mexico: Nepantla... | reverse complement strand
TTATGAACATATTTTTTATAAATATAGTATTTTTTTTATAAAAAAGTATTTATTTCTTTTTACGGACATGTTTCCACTAGTATAAAAAAAATGAATAATTATTTTATTGAGTAAGGAAATATCTTGCCCTTCCCGCGAGTATTATCTTGTAACAATGGGCAACTGAAGCTCCAACGGTGAACTCCCAGAATCCCATGGAGCCTCTGCACCTCCATCTCCAAGGTCGCCCCGTCGCCCAATTCCGCCCAGACACCGACAAAATCCGACGCAAACTCATCCAAAAGGGAGTCGATCCAACTCCCAAGATCGTCCACATACTCCGCAACAAGGAAATCCAAAAGCACAACCGAAAACTGAAGTCCCAGCCCCCTCCTCCACTCACTCCCGCCGAGGCCCAAGCCTTGGCGGAAGACCAACACTTCCATGTCATCAAACGGGAATTTAGAGAAGTAATGGAAGCCACCGCCCTCCACGAGACGGGCGTCGTGGCGGGGAAGCCCTGGGAGGAGCTTGGAACGGTCGAGTTTCTGGAGAAGGCGAGGGCGATCAAGGAGTACAGAGGAGGAAAGCTTAGAAGAGAGAGCTTAACGGAGCTCAAAGAAATGTTCGAGGAGCGGAAGATGGATGAACTCAAGTGGGTTTTCGACGCCGACCTCGAAATCGATGAGGTTTGGTTCAACGAAGGGCATGAGACGAGGGGCGACACTCGGAAACGAAGCGAGGGTGTGGTTATCAAGTTTCTCGTTGATAGGTTCGTTTCTTGTTCAATCTCGTTAATCAATTTGTTTTTTCATGTGGATTGTGTTCACTTAATAAATATCTTCGTTAACCAATGGACATTGGGTTTATCTGAATATACTATTCTTCCTCGATGTTGTAATTGAATCACCACCGAAAATGGTGTCCTTATTTAGTGTCGGACAATGCTTCTAATGTAGGATATTGAGAAACCCAAAAGTAATGTATCTGTTAATTTTCTTTTTACGATGTAGGCTGAGTTATAGGGAGATTACAACGAGGGATTGGAAGTTTTCGAGGATTATGAAGCTCTCGGGATTGCCATTTACCGAACGACAGTTATTGAGGATTGTCGAGCTGCTTGGTTTCAAACGTTGTTGGAAGCAAGCTCTTTCTGTGGTTCAGTGGGTGTACAGATATAAGGATCAAAGCAAGTTTCAAAGCAGGTGAATTTAGATATTTGTCTGGCTTACTGGTATTGTTTTTTAAGGCTCGTTAAGAAATTTGTGTTGTGTGTGGTTTTATATTTTTGGAGGAAACAACTAATAAAAGAAATGGATTGACGGTATTAGATGGCTTTTGTTAATGTTATTATGTTAACAAATGGAATGGGAAGCAAATAAAAAGAATGGGACGTACAGCTTAAAAACACTAAGCTGGTGCAACAATCTTGTGCTGTATTGTTTCAGCCAAAATTTGATGTGGAGATTGAAAAGATGATTTTTTTTTATTAGTAATTGTGTAAACAGCGTGGATAGTACAGGACTGGTTGAGAATGTCTTGAACCTGGCGTATAAAATTTTATGCATGATTAATTCTAAAGAGTCTATATTTTGGTTGTTTTATTTACATGTTTGCATTCTCAGTCCTCTCACGAAGAAGTTAATAATGAATTTGTAGGTTTGTTTATACAAAACTTCTTGCAGTTCTTGGGAAGGCAGGAAGGCCAAAGGAGGCCCTTCAAATTTTCAATTTGATGCGTGTAAGAACCAAATGTTTATTTTCCACATTAAGACTTGTCTTTAATTGTTTTTGGGATGTTTCATAATTGATTTGCTTTCGACTTATTCAGGAAAACATCCATATATATCCTGATATTGCTGCATATCACAGCATTGCGGTTACGCTTGGTCAAGCTGGTCTTTTGAAAGAGTTGCTGAATATTGTGGAATGCATGAGGCAGAAACCCAAAGCATTTATGCATCGTAAGAATTGGGATCCAGTTCTTGAACCTGATCTGGTTATATACAATGCTGTAAGACAACAACTACATATTTAAATTTATTATACAGCTTTCTAATGAATGCAATTTTGCAGACTTATTGAATAGTCAGATTTCTTCAATTGCTCTTAGGTGCTTAATGCTTGTGTTCCATCCAAGCAGTGGAAAGGTGTGTCATGGGTTTTTAAGCAACTGAGAAAAAGTGGTCTAAAACCTAATGGAGCAACTTATGGACTTGCAATGGAGGTAATTACAGGATGAAAGCATCTAACGCCAAGTAATTTATCAAGCGTGTATACTGTAGTATTGAAAAGGGGGATACAATTAACTCAACTGTTTTTACTTTTTTTGATGAGCTGAATCTATTTGAGAATTGCTTTTCTGAATCTGTATTTCTTGTGCTATCATCTTTAGCCTGTTTATTAACAAGTAACAACTTAGATCAGTACAGTTAAGTCAGTTTCATGTTATTTGAAATAAAAAAAGATCAGCTGTTCTTGGGAAAAGTGTGCTCACTAATTCTATTTGTCTTATTTATTAGGGTAACTATTTTGTTATAAAGTGGCTATTGCTATCTTCCCCGTATAGAAGCATTATATATCCTTGTATGGTGGCTCAGATTTCCATTTTATTTATTTACAAGTTACTTTAAGTTATATTTTATTTCAGAGTCTTTTATGGCTGAATAGAAAATTATTTGATGAGGAAAATGTCACCTTCGGATGTTATCATCCTCAAAGCATGTTTGTATTCAAGTCTTACAGGTGGTGCTTGTTACAAGGTAATGCTGGAGTCAGGGAATTACGATCTTGTCCATGAGTTCTTTGGAAAGATGAAGAGAAGTGGGGAAGTTCCGAAAGCCCTTACTTATAAAGGTAGTACTTTACTTGCTTGGTATTATTTGCTACTGTTATTTGGTAGCCGATAGCCTAATACATATTTTATCTCACTTCTCTAGTGTTGGTTAGAACCTTCTGGAAGGAAGGTAAAGTTGAAGAAGCTGTGAAAGCCATCAGGGACATGGAAAGAAGAGGAGTAATTGGAACAGCTGGTGTATATTACGAGCTAGCTTGTTGCCTTTGCAACTGTGGGAGGTGGCGAGATGCTATTCTAGAGGTACTGTTTTTAATCTTTTTGAGTAAACTCAAATCTGACCTTGAGAAATTTGGTGGTGGACATATTAGGTCCTGAGAACATAAAATCCACCCAGTGGTCTCCAACAAACCATGAATGTTGACTACATTAGCCCTAGATTTATGGCCAACATCTGTTTTTCCTTGAGGAATGTTGGGGATGAGGGCTTAGGAGGGTGAGAGAGGGAACAAAAGGCTTATGGTCAGTTTTTCCATTGCTTGGGAGTCTTCTAAATGAGATGGGAAAGGAACTTGGATTTGCAATAAATCTCCAAACAACCTCCCAATTGAGTTCTTCAAAGTGGGGGGAGTCAGGGGTTTAGGTAAAAAAGTATATTGTTTGTTCATGTTAGTTATTTTAAAAAAAGGTAAAATTTTAAATTTATATTGCAATTAATTGTTTTACTTACTAATCCGTCATTTCCTTCTCCTTGAATATTAGTAACAGCCAAACAAGAGACAATTTACCCTTCCTTTCCTTTCCCTTTGATCCCATCCCCCTGTCTTCTAATTCTTGAGCACACTGTTAGGGACTACGGGTGGGGTTTTAGGTTATGAATTTGGTTGTTCATGCTTTTCTTTTTGCATATATGTGGCTAGATGAACATGTAGCTACTTATAAATCCTTATTAAGATGCATTGACCTTCGCACATGGCTACAGGTTGACAATATTATAAATCTTCCTCATGGCTACAGGTTGACAATATTAGAAATCTTCCTCGTGCCAAGCCTTTGGAGGTTACTTTCACTGGCATGATTAAGTCTTCCATGGATGGTGGGCATATTGATGATTCCATACGTATATTTGAATACATGAGAGACCACTGTGCTCCTAACATAGGGGCCATAAATACAATGCTGAAAGTTTATGGCCAAAATGATATGTTTTCTAAAGCCAAAGTTTTGTTTGAGGAAGTTAAAGCAGCCAAATCAGAATCTTATGCCACTCCAGGGGGTGGTAATAGCTCTGCAGTCCCAGATTCATACACATATAACTCAATGTTGGAAGCTTCAGCTAGTGCACAGCAATGGGAATACTTTGAGCATGTGTACAGAGAGATGATTGTTTCTGGCTATCAATTGGATCAAAATAAACACTTGTTATTACTTGTTAAAGCTTCAAGAGCCGGCAAGGTAGAAAATGTACTTATTTATATTCAGTCTATGCTTATTTTATATGTCTGCTCATGGTGTCATATCCTATTAATTTGTGTTTCAAACTATGCTTCTACCTAAGACGGCTTCTGTTTCATCCATCAATTCACTATCAGGGTGAAAAAAGACTGCTATTTTTTGTTAGTGTCAGCATAAGTTTTATAAATTATTTTGTACTGTGCGCAATCATATGTAAAAAGCTTGAATGTATGGTTCAGCTCAAAAACGTAATATACTTAGTCATTTGGCCAAGATCTCCATAGAAGACCTTTGCAGTTCAATCTTTAATCTTTTAGAATCAGACTAACATCTGTTGGATGATTTCTAGATTCAATTGCTTTTCTTATTATTATTAGTTTCCACAGTCATCTGATGGAACCACAAAAAATATATCTTAGTGGTTTTTTAATTTTGTGTTTAGCTAAACGTTGAATTTGATGGCATATTTTGGTTTCAATGCAGTTGCATTTACTGGAGCATGCGTTTAACATGATTCTGGAAGCTGGAGAAATTCCTCACCATCTTTTCTTTTTTGAATTGGTGATTCAAGCTATAGTTCAACATAATTATGAGCGAGCTGTGATCTTAATAAACACCCTGGCTTATGCACCATTCCGAGTGAGTGAAAAACAGTGGACAAACTTGTTTAAGGAAAGTGAAGACAGAATTAGTCATGAAAATCTAGAGCGATTGTTGGATGCTCTCGGTAGTTGTGATGTTATTTCAGAATCAACAGTCTCTAATTTAACAAGATCATTACATGTTCTTTGTGGGTCAGGTATATCTAGAATAATCCCTTTTGGAAGTAAAGATTCTGTCAATGGTCGGGGTCGGAATGAAAGAATTGATGATGATCAAAATGTACCAGATTTTTCCACAACAATGATGATTGAAGGTACTGAATCTGAGAATGACATTTATGTTGGTAGTTACAACACTGAATTAGTGACGTCTACCTGTACTAGTGATGGAGTCAATGAAGGAGATAATAATGATGTCATGGTTTTCAGACCTCAAAACTCTGATATTGAAGATGGAATGAGCTCACAAGCTGATAGGTTGGAATGCACTGATAATCTGGCACTTGACGAGTCTTCTGATGAATTGGACAAGGAGCTCTCGGATGATGGAAGCTCTGAAGATGATAATGGTGAGGGAGTAACTAACAAACCCACAGCATATGAAATATTAGAATTATGGAAGGAATTGAGAGAGGAGGACGGGAGTTTGTTACACTCTGAACTTGGTCGTGGCTAGTGATTGCTAGTTGTTCAAGTGCTTACCTATACTATCTAGACAGGGACAGTAGATGTAACCATTTTCATTGTAGATTTGCCTGTTCCAATCAACCTTGGTGATACCTGGTACGGTGTTATAATTAGAACAAGGGAACCCAATTAAAACTTGTAAAATTAAAATGTTGGCAACCTTTCCCTTGTCATAATATTTTTTGCATGAGATTGTACTTATGTTTCAATACAATGATTTAAATATATTTTTAGTTTCTTGAATAAATATAATAAATTTAAGAGCTAGTTCTTTCCTTTTTTTTCTTGCTTTTGGTTCCTCTCATTATATTAAACTTGGTCAGATTCAGTTCCTACCGTTAAAGGATTGCTGATAAGTGGCGTGATTAACTGAGGCCATGTAGACAATAAATTGCTGATTTGTAAAAATATCCCACAAAATTACTAAATCATTTATCAGTTAAGTATTGATTTAAGTGATCTAGTAAATTGTCAACTATTACCTCACCAATTTGCTCCTGGTCCCTTTAGTTTTGGTCTCGATGGTCTCGACTTTCCCTCTCTGACCTTTGATCAAGGCGTCAAATAGTCAATATACTTGTTAGTCAGTAGGTGACCTCTCTAGAACATTCAAGGTGACCAACAGTAGGTGATCTTACAATACCTCATCATCAAAACCTCCTTTCGGTTCTCAACTTTTGATTCTTCTCTTTTGATGGGAATTCGGTGCCCAACTAAAATTCATTCTGTCTATATGTGACTGCTGGGGCTGAAGTCCAACCTTTTTTTTCCTAGTTGCTTTGTGCAATCCGGTTCATTCATTTCGTAGTACCATGATTTTGACCGATTAACATTTTAACCTGGTCATTGGAAAGTGGGTAGGGTAACTGCATAAAAATTTGGTGGATGAATTACTCGACGTCTATTGGCAAGTGGGAAACTTCATTTGGTTTAGTTATCTTGAATTAACTGGTGCATGTATTCTACAATAATCCTTGATGTACTTCAGCTGGACTTAATTATAGTCTTCTACTTCTGGCACTACTAGTACCTTTTTTTTCATTGAATTATATCTCTTGGCTGACTAAAAAAATACTTTAGCTACAGTTTTAGAATGCAACCAATTGTTATTCAAGCATATTATTGATTGCTTGTAAAAGATCATACTAGCCTTTTCAAACAAGCACAACACCAGTACGCATGACCGAGTAACATTCTACATTTATCCAATAGTTTTGAACTAGGATTTCTCTATTGTCAGTAATGTACAGATGCACAATTGTTAATAATTTATACTATTCGTTCCCCAGGTTTACCAAGAACTGACCATTTTCTTAATTTGGAACAAATGCCTCAGTACCCTTTACTCATACACCGTCGTACTGTCCTCAGTATGGGCTAAATTTGAAAAGACTACAGAACAGGGAAGTCAATATAATAATAGCAAGAGTAATGTAGCAAAGTCTTAGAACAAGCATCATTGAATTGAATATAAGATCTGCCTATAAATGACAAGCCATAATGCTATTGAAACACTACTAAAAATTGTTCTTCATTTACTCTACGCGGATGTCAATCATTCTACTACAGCAAAACATGGCCATTTCTACTCTTCTGTTACTGCTTAGTAACTTCCCCTCATTGTCTTCCTTTAAAAATAAGAAAACGGAAAGAAAAAAAAAGGCTATTATTGACTCCTGTCAATATTCCATGAATCATCCTGCACTATTCCAGATTTACAAGCCGAAAATTATGTACAGTTAAGGAAAACAGGGAGGAAGCGCAGCAGAAAAACTATCATCTCAAGTAAACTCAGCTGATAATTGATCACGCGTCTACACCATCTGCAAAGAATTTACAAAATATTAAACAGGGTTAACTAAAAGAACTGACAGAAGTTTCAATGTCGCAATAGAATAAAGCAGCACTGATTAAAGCTTAGAAAGAACTAAAAAGAACTAAATTAAATTACTTCTATATAGGCATCAGAATAATGAGGTGATGACTATAGGTTTAAAACAACAAAACCGACAGACCTAAAATAAACTACTTTACAGACATCAGAATAATGCACACCACTGATTAAAGCTTAGGAAAACCACTTAACCAACAGTAACTAACAGCTAGGGTCCTTTCACAACAAGTAGAATATTGGTTGGAAGAACGTGATGGAGGAAGTTACTCCTCAGTCCTAGGGTGTTTTGGTGATTCTTATATTCCTTTCAATTCCTAGTCCATTCAGAGTTTCGCTCCACCTTGATAAACCTATTTGGAAAGTTCAAACTCCCTCTAAGGTTAAATCCTTCTAGTCATTTTATGTTGAAATTCAAAATCAATTTATCCAGTCAATTCTATCTTGAGAAGGAACAAGAGAACATAATAATTTCCTACGAATTTTTGTCATCTTCGGGTTTCTACATCAATCAACACCACTAACATAACTCCACAAAATGGATTGGCTAAGAATAAAATATGTCATCTTAATGAAACTGCTCATACTTTGTTGTTGGAAGCTAGCACACTTTTGCATTTCTATGGGGGTGGGGGTGTTGTAAATAGGCACTAATTCAGGATAGAATATCTTGGTACATATTAAGATTATAATTGTAATCATTAATATAGATTTTTCATTTTTTCCATCTTAAACTTGATCGCAGTTTCCCTTAATATGAATTAGAACCTTATTGAATCAACATCAAATAGTTTTCCATTTTCCTCCACTGACACCACTGAGGTCATCAGCAATTGCATCGAAGGAGCACTATCTCCAAACAGCCCATTCCGCTCTCACATCATCACTGGTGAGCCCCCCTTTCAGGCACAATGGTAAATATTCCCCAACCTTGTCCTGCTTAGGGGCTATTTGAAAGCTCTAATTACTCCTCTTAGAAGATACATGTTACTCCTGCTTAGGCACAATGGTAATTGCCCTTCTTTTGCCATGGATGAAGATACATGTTCTTCCTTCCAATCCTTGGGTCTCAATAACATCCTAAACTTGCTAGGTTTGTAACCTCTACGTGATCTTATAGATTTCTATGTAAGCCTTCTACCACCTATCCTTGACCATGACGGGTAAGAGTTCTTTCAATGTCTCTAATATTGTTCCTCAAGATATTTGGATCAATGACTCTAAGCCAACGGATCATATTACACCTTTGACCTCATACTTTTCATCTTACTACACATTGTCTAGAAACTAACACATTGCTATTGCTAATGTAACTCCTGCCACTATCGTTAGATTAGGTGACATTCAACTTTGACCATCCCTATCTTAAAACAATGCCAGTTATTATAAAGTTGAAACTTCGATCAACAAATACAAGATTTTCAAATCTCTTTTACCATATATAGATAGATAGATAATGTCCTTCATGCTCCCAACTGGCTAATAACATTGTTTCTAGACAAAAACTTGCAGAGGACTAGAAATATTCGGTAACATTTTCAATCCCATTGTGTTTTTCATTGCCAAGGAGCAGGGTCTATTATATGCTTACAATATATGGAGACCAATGGTGGTACCAGCAAAAAGGTGTTGCCTACCTATCATCAAGCAAACTAAGAATCTTGGGCAGTTTCCCAGGTTTGGCATCAAGATATGCATCTCCCACATCCGGTTTTTAGTGTTTGTAAGCTTTTGTTTCCTCGCTTATTTACAAAAGATTTAATGGAGTATTTTTCATTGCAATATTTTCAATTAGCAAAACACCATTGTGCAACATTTTTTCTAAGTAATTACATGTCTTGAACCTTTTTACCTTGTTCATTCAAATGTGTGGAGACCGATTTGTATATCCCCTAAATTTGGGGTAAAGTGGTTTGTGTGGTTTGCTGATAAAAAAAAAACTTGAGTCAGATGGATACTTCCATGAAAAATAAATGAGATTTTTCAGGTGTCCTTTAATTTATTTTCCATCTTATTCAAAATCAGTTTAGAAAATCTATCAAATCAAAAGATTGCAGTCTGATAATGGCAATAAGTATGTGAATCCAAATTTCTCAAATGCAGTTGTAGAAACAAAAACTGTCATCTTGAAGAAGTTGGAACTCTACTTCTCTAAATGTTTGTTCCCAAATTTCAAAAATGCAGTTGTAGAAACGAAAACCATCATCCTGAAGCAGATAGAGTTCTACTTTTATAGATGTTTGTTCCCAAATTTATTGGGAAGAAGTTAATCATCAACAATTTACCTTCTTGGCTCTTAAATGATACAGGCCCAGTACAACACGTGTTATCATTCTTCCCTTCCTCTCCTATCATGTCTAGTTTCTCAACTCTTGTCTTTGAATGTCTTGTCTTAGTTCACTCTCACAGTCAACAGTGTAGAAAGTTAGACTCACAGACTATCAAATGTATTTTCATTGGTATGGTAAGTGTTGTTGGCCACAAAGTCATCATTTCTATGTCTCATATGTCACCTTTAATGAAATTGAGCTTTTCATTCCAGTCCTCTTTTCATGAGTATAATAAGGCCATGTTTGGATGTAAGATGAAAATATTTCAAGTGGATAGAGAAATAAGTTGGTGGTATTTGGTTCAATAGATTAGAGGAGATTAATTCTGAAATGGTAGGATTTGTTGTACAATTTCTCACCTATTTTGGCTCATCTCTTATATTTCTTTTCAACACTGTTAATTTCTACTTTATTACTGTCCGATTTCCACTCATTATTTTTATTTTCATCCACTCTATGTCTCTTCTCTCAACCAAATAGGACATCAAAGTAGAGCTTGTTGTTGAGTCATAACCAATGTCTTATATCTTGGATAACAAAACACAGCACCCGGCCCAAAAAATGCTATAGCTAGCCACTGTTGCGAAATTTTCTATGTAATGTATAAATTCTCAAAAAATGATAAGATACATAATTCATAATTAACAATAAAAAGCCATAGGCGTCTTAAGCAAAACATACAAGTAAATACTAATAAAAGTCAAATACAAGTTTCCTAAGTACAAATCATCAATGTCATCTTCTAAATCTAAGTCTTTATAATTTTCACTAATATTAGAGTTGTACATTTCATTTTTTGAAATTGAAATCCCACTTTAGACGTTATCAGAAATTTAAGATTAGGTATTAAAAAGTTGGCTAAAAGATGTTTTGAGCAAATTACCCACATGAAGAAAGTCTGACCACATACAGATCAGCCTTTAATTAAGTAACCTAGAACAAAAGGAAACAAAATAAAGGATGTGAAGATTGTTAAGGAATGACAAACTGAAGAGTGCAGAGAACAAGCATAATATTTGAATAATTATGACGTGATATGCAATATAAACAGGAACATAAGATTTAAATGAAGTTATCATGACCATCTCATCTACAGGAATCAATATAGATTTCATGGAGAGGACGCTACCAAATATGAAGCATTTTGCATTTTAGTGCCTTCATTGCTGCTTTTGCAAATACTTGAGCAGCCTCAGCTTCAGCTTCTGCAGCCTCTGCCTCCCTAGCTGCTGCCTCAGCCTGTGCAATTGCAGCCTCTGCCTCTGCCACCGCTTTTGCAGCAGCAGCAGCTGCCTCTTTAGCTGTCAAGCCCTTCACTTTTGATATCTCTTCATCAATTTGGGATTTTGAAAGGATGTTGACATCATTCCTATTTGCTTCTGAAGGATCTTTGGACCTCCCCTCCAATGATGAGCATCTTCTTTTATCAGAGACCACTGAACTTGATGCAATCCTGTACTTATGCTTCTCCTATCAATAGATATGTCATACACATGATCAACTTATCATATATTGAATTTTCATGCCAAACGAACCTGTCAAAAGAATAACTGTTTATTGTATGGGGGAATGTATCAACTCAAATAGAACTCTCCTCGCAAAAGAAAGTGCCCATCTATGCTTATTGCAATTGCTAGGCCCATTTTGGAAGTAAATAGGAGAAAAAGAAAGGAGACAGTTGGAGGGATATGGGCCTAAAGGCAGTGTGGGCCTGATTAAGGCAGCTTAAATGGATTTTGGAAGAGGGAAAGAGGGCAGTAACTGAATGGACAAATGGCAAGTAAGGAGGTGGCAAGGGGGAGGCAAATAACAGGAGGTTATTCAAAAACTCAATTGAATGGCTGATGCAAGGCTGAGCTGTGGAGTGTCTCAAGGTTTTCCTATTTGCCTTTATTTCTGTTTTGATAATTGTAAGGTGCTTAGCACCATTCCAACACCGTACAAATTTCACTCTTTGTTTATATTGTCAGTTCTAAAAAAATCTATTAATACACTATTCCAGTTGCTCATTCTTAACATGATATAACCAATTAACTTCAATGTCAATCATTTTCTTTCAACGACTTTCAGCAACATCAAATATTTATCACTTGCATACATGAAAAACTTCAATACGACCTTCAAACCAGATTGACTATGTCTATTACGTACGATTCCAGGCAGAGAGCTTCTCATAGTAAAACTACCTTGATTATTTTGCCACTTGCTACCATATTCTTCAGTTTGGTTGACAGTAATTTACTGATATTTGGTGGAGACCGATATTTTTCCTAAACACATGAAAAGTTTCAAAATTACTTTGGAATTTTGTCGCAGTTATGCAGACAAGTATGTAAACAATCATTATATCGCTTAGCTGTATTGACTATTCACCAATATTCTAAAGGTAAATCACAGGTCATTTCCAAAGACAAGATATGAAACATATAGCACATAGTATGATGGGTTGAATTATGCTATTTTTTAACCATTGTAGAGAGAAAACAACTAACAGTTGTTACTTGTGAGAGCAGACACAATGAGATCACATAGTGTATGCAACTAACAAAGACATATATTAAAGCACATATTAATTATTAATAACAAAAAGAAAAACCCTAGAACATGAGCTGCGGAAGTCAAAATTTGTGATAATAGAATAATATAAAACTTTAATAAATATTCTGCTATTAAATTTATTATATATTAATTAAATTTTAAATTTAAAAAACTATAACAGATTTTATTATGTTTTACACAATAGATTTTATGACAAAAAGATATTAAAAAACAATTGATATGACAATAATCATCATATCAGTAAACATTTTTTATTTGATATTAGACATCAGTCAATACTTAAATAACATGGCAAAAGGTGCTGTTCGAGCCAGACACGACAGCCCTTTGAAGAGTGACAGAGTGGCATCACTGCTTCTGAGGCCTCATACAACTTACGCAAGACTGATGTAATTCTTCTCCCAGCCTCAATTCTTGTGATTCAAGTCAAATTCATGTGAGTCATGATGTGATTCAATCATCAAAACAGTTTGCTCACCAATTGATAATGCAAGCCACTAGAATCATGTGTAATATCGTGAATAATGCAATATTGATAACCATGGTTGAAATTACTAGCAACTAAGAAAAACTACCGTGGAGGGAAACATTTCTAATTCATTTCAAAGGTTTCTAATGCTGAGAGATCGTCCAGAATTATGTATATTTTAGAACGATAGATCAACCATCAATTGATATAAAAGTGAAACTATCCTTTACTTCAGGGGATGATAACATTTATTGATGTTTAGATTTTACAATCATTTGAAAAGTGAAGTAGAAATACCTCTATGTAAGAAATAATGGCACCCTTGTCAGAACCCTTTTGCTCCTTCATGTTGACAATGGCCTCCAATATATGATTATCCACCAACCTGGCATCATCATTGCTTTCATAAGTCAAAAGTATATATTGCCGCGTAATTTCAACATTCAGAACAAGATGAAATGTAATCAGAAGTGACATCAAACAGGAAAACAGTTTACAAATATTTACAATTGCAACCTGAAAGTATGTAGAACCTATGTACACAGCCATGAATTTTTAATTTAGAATTAATATACACTGGAATGTGACAGCATTAAGATAAATATACCTAGGCATGAACTCCTTTAGAAAAGGAGTCCAAGTACAAATCATTGCTAATTATTTATAATATTTTCCTATACGAAGCATAAAAGTTATCCCCTTTGATTTTGAGGTGTATTTTTTGGATGCATGCATAGAAAAAAAGAATGATAAAAAGTCAGAGATAGAAATATTTGTATATGGTGTTACATGATTTAAATTTTCTGATACTCAAATAATAGAATAAAAGAATTGCAACTAAGCAAATAATTATCTAACATACGATGTAATCTTTCCCCCAAAAAAAGCAAAAGTAATGACCCATTAGGTAGCTAACATGGTCCATGATCTTTCTATTCCTTTTCTTTATTCCAGATAGGTAACAAAACCTTCTATTTCATATGCCTTTGCCATGCTCAGAACAGAGACAAACATTGGAAATGTGACAACATATGAATGTCAAACAGTCTAGTAATTTATTCATTCGCAAAAATTGGGTAACAGCACACACACAGCTTCTCTTAGAACAAATGACTAGTAAGGGATGTATCGTCTACAGGTGTACAATCTCCAGATACTGTTCACTAACAAAATTAAACAAATCCAGCACCACAGTCACAGATAATTTATATTCTCTAGATGATAAGTGGCAGATATATTTAACTGGATATTCTGCAACCTCGATATTTGTTCTTTCAAATTAGGAGATCGCAATGGTCCACCAGAAACTGCTAAAGGCTTAGTATCAAGAACTTCATCATGTCGAACTACAGTACTTAAGGCCATATGGTTATTGTCAATTTTGGGGGCAGGTAGGTTCCTCTTAAGAGCAAGTTTTGCCTTCTGCCGGGATCCCCATATTGCTGTGACATTTATATTCCTCCATTTATCCTGTTCACAGTTCAAAAGCATATAAACAAGTACAGCACAGGTAGGCTATAACTTTGTAAATTAGATTGAAGCAAAGGAAAGTAACATTATATACTGATTTTATAGTGCAATGCACAGATAATCATTTGGCTAGTGCAATTATAAGCTTCCCAACCAGAAAAAGATAGAAGAATAAAGTCCTTTCTGCAACACTTCCTACAACCTGCTATGCTATTGTAAAGACGTACCTTAAGATCTACATTTGAACGCATGCGCAAAATAGCACTGAATTCAGGATCTGTAAGTATGGCGCGCCATTTTCCTGCCCCATGTTTGACTACTCCAGCTTTCAGCGCAGCTTCTTCTTCTGCAGTCCATTTCTGCTTAGGAGCACCCATTGAAGCAAAGCTTACAGCTTATGACAGACTACTCTTTGCTTCTACTCTAGAGGAAAAAGGAAAGCAGTACTTCCCTCTTCTACTTGTGCATCTTTGAACAAGAAAAAATCTGACTACTGTTGACCAACAAACAACCCCAACAAGAAAATAAATACTTTCACTTTTCAACATGTTATTTTCAAGGTTCATAAACAAAACAGCAAATCAAAAATAAATAAAACTCCTCCCATAAATCCCAAATATTGACCTTACTCCTATATTCACTTCAATGTCATCCCTAATATCCCAATGTTCTAATATAGCTGGAAAAGGAAATTATAACATTGTGAACCATGCAGAAACATTTTTGCAATGTACTAATGAAATGCCCGTGCTATCAGGCAGGCCTCATGAAAACATGGTGTAGTTTGGGAACAACCTAAAATAATCTAAAATTATGCATTATGCAATACGCAAAATCTGAGTATTTCAATGTCTCAGCCTCAAATTTCATTGAATCGATCGAATTAAATGTACATTGAACTGAATGACAACGAAAAGGAACAGCCTTTCAGCTCGGACGGACAAAGTAACAACATTTAAGTTAAAAAAATCAGAACAGCATAAACTACAAAGACATGCATTCAACTGGGAAGAGAAATGCCACACCATATACTTCTGATGAATGCCAAAATTTACAACTTTCTTTGGGGGGAAAAAATAAAAACCAAAGGGTAAAAAATAAATAAAAGAATCGCTGGAGAGAGGCGTACCGAATAACCGGAGGACGGTGAGAATTGGAAAAGTTGAAGTATTTACACACAGAAAATGAATAATCCAAACGATTTTGCCTAAAACCAGAGAAGAATGAGACACATGAAGTGAGTTTTATTTAATCGAGGTGAAATGAAAAATAAATACATAAATACAAATAAAAAGTATCTCTTAATTTACGCCTCTGAGTAAACCTTGTACGAAAAATATGTCTCTGATTTAGTCGGAAAAATATTCTACACATTGAGTTGTCCTCTGAATACATGGGAAGGGTAATAGACAGAATATGAATTTAATAAAAAAAACACTAATTTTGTAAAACATATCCAAATCTAACATTCACCAAATCAAAATAACTTGATAAACATTAATTCTTTTTACATTCTACAAGCAACTTTAGGTTTATTATTTTAGAAACTAATCTTTAAATATAGGGATCTGTTTTATAGATTTGATCTGCTTGATACAAATTATCAATTTGAGAATTAAACTACTTTTTAAAATTGAAAATTTAATGTTAAACAAATAAATTATCACAACTTAATAAGTAATTACATATTTCAAAAGATAAAAAGATAATAATC
>Ga0123341_1002126_pt1 | contig 15951 bp, 9 predicted proteins | sample Turbeapinknodule_FD_89959 | JGI IMG/M metagenome (GOLD analysis project Ga0123341, IMG submission 89959) | Root nodule microbial communities of legume samples collected from Mexico - Turtle bean Mexico pink nodule | ecosystem: Host-associated > Plants > Roots > Nodule | place: Mexico: Nepantla... | reverse complement strand
GTACAAGTTATGCCATAATTATATATATATATATATATAAATAGTAACATAAGTATAAATAATATCATAAATTTATAAATAAAATATATACACGTGCATAAATATGGTTTGAGTTGAATCGAACATATTTTTATAATTAAGTGCAAAATTTACTTTAATAAAAACTTTTATATTTTAATTTCGATTTTGTTACTAATTTTTCCCATTTTATTAAACTGCACTTAAATAACGAGGTGAAACGACGTTGTTTATGTATGTCCGGGTTTAACCTACGTCCTTGTTCGTTTCAGTTCAAAACAGTCACAGCACTTTACGTTAGAGTGGCGCTCTAACCTTCATCACTCCGCCGTCCTCCGCCGTCGCGTCCATGGCGGAACCTGCTGTGGTTCCGACATTCCAGGCCAAGGTCAGCCACGAAGCGAAACTAAAAGAACTGCTTCACCGAATTACCTCGCTCGAGATAAAGCTATGCTCCGACGGTGCAAAAGAGTTTGCGAAGCTTCTGAAGTCTGAGAACGGCGGCGCCCTACTCCGAGAGTACGTGCGTGGGTCCCCGAAGTGCTCGGAGCTTCTCGAGGCGTGGAAGCTTCGTGAAGGAAAGCAAGGCATGAACTACGTGTTCGACTTAATCTCCGCGATTTTCAACCAGAGTGAAGGTAAGTACAACCCTAGCGATGCGGAGAGCGTGAGCGTGAGCAAAGACTTGGATAAATTCGCACGGTTACTCATTTCGGAACGGTTGAATGGTATCCATAAGGAGGTGAGCAGCAAGGAGTGGCGCCGGCAGAAGGCGGCACTATTGCTCGCGGCGTCGATTGTGCGGCGTGGCGCGAGCTTGGCGTCGGAGGTCTCGAAGAGCTTCGATTTTAAGCTGGCGGAGTTCGGGAGGATCGCGTCGGAGCATCGGAGGAGGAGGCCGGAGGCGAGGGTAGGGTTGCTGCGGAAGTCGTTTGTTGGATTCGCGATGTCGTTTTTGGAGGTCGGGAAGCCAGGGCTGTTGCGGTGGATTTTGCAGCAGAGACAGATGTATTCTGGCGTTCTGAGAGGGTTAGGAAGCGATGATGATGAGACTGTAGTGTTTGTGTTAACGGTGTTGAGAGATAGGGTTCTTGTTGTGGAGTCGTTGGTCCCGCCGGCGCTTCGGAGTGTGTTATTTGGGAGTGCCACGTTGGAGCAGTTGGGTGAGGTTTGTGGAAGGGAGAGTGGTGGTGATGCTGTTGAGGTTGCGTTTGGGGTGCTTGTTAGGGTTTGTACTGATCCGTGTAATGGTTTGATGCCGGATTCGAAGATGCGGTTGAGTGGCAATACAAAGAGGGTCTTGGACTTCATGAAGAAGCTGCGGGTGACGGAGGTTCAATATCATAAGGACTTGCTTTTGGCTATTGTTGAGGCCAAGGGTTCTTTTGGGTTGTTGTATTTGAAGGAGTTTCCTTACAACATTGAAAATTTCAAGTCTTCTTCATGGTTAGAATTGTTTACCTGAATTTTGTTGTTGTTGTTGTGTTATTTGTTATGTTTATGTGCTGGATTATGAGTAATGTTACCATGTTAGCAATACAATAATGGACTCTATTTTAAATAGTCTCCCAAAATATTAGATGAAAACTGAAAACTGAAAACGGTTTAGCTAACCTTATCGTAGCAGAAATTATTACATGGTGCGGGACTATCATGGTCTCAATCAATCTCCACATAATATGTAATTGGTGTTATTCATCATTTTCCATAAATTAAAATAGTTGACTTTGTTTCACGTAGAGATTGGTTGAGACCATGCATGTGTGGTGAGACTTCTAATAATTTATCCTATCGGCTAGCATGAGAATTTGCCCAATGGTAGTGTATTTAAAAGAGAGTTAGAAGTTGGTGTTGCTTGCGATTCTTTGATATGTACATGTTTATTTTTCTTTTTTGATTCATACCCTGTTTTCGGATGGGGTCTGATATGTTTTTCAGGATTCCTGCAATATCTGTGGCTGCTCAATTGGTTTCGTTGGTTGGTAATGACATATCTAAGGAATTTGCAAATTTTCAATCAAATGGTCCAGGGCAGTTGTTATATAATATGGATTTACTCAGCATTGTAAAGTGCCTGTTTCCTCGTCCATTCAATAGGTCTGTGTTTAATAAGGGATTGCCTCATACTGAACCTTATGTGAAACATGGTACACTAAGGCTTCTTCTGGAGTTACTGAAATTGCTGGACTCTCTTTTTGGTGGTTTGAACCATAATTCTAGTTCCAACAATCCATTCATGCAGCATATGATGTTTATCAAGGATGAAATTCAGAATTATGTTCAGGTTTTTCTTCCTGATCTGCAGGTTCTATTAAATCTTCTTTCCTCTTTAGATGCCAGTTCTGAAGCCTGTAACTCAACTTTGAAGAGAAATGCATTCCATGATGAAGATAACAGTGGTAGGAGAAAGAAGTTAAAACTGGACACCTCAGAGAGTGGTGATATAGATATAGTTGTTTCTGGGATAAGTTCTACTCCTGATATTGATTTGACTGACAACAGTGAAATAGTTGATATTGGCCTAAGAGAAGATACTTTGGATGATGAAGTGGATCTGATGAATATCATAGGGGAAATTTGGGGTGTGGACCTCCATTCCGTAGATATTAGCACATGGACAGACGTGGACTCGTACCTACTGTCTAAACTTCTTGATGCTCTCAGATATTATCGTGTATGTTCATTTTTTTATATTCTTATTTTATTCAAGCCACTGAGTGTCACTAATACTGTTAAGTAAACAGAAAATAGCTTGTGATCAAACCAAAATAGAAGGCAAATTTAAATACTTCTACTAAATTATAATATTATGTAGTTCCTTTAGACAAATTTTCTGTTTAGCATTTTGGTATTTCTGTAGGTGTCTGTAATACTATGTTGTTTGATTTACTTAAGGATATTTTAAGCAATAACTTACAATTTTTTGAGTTTTGATGGTGGCTTGATCCTCTAGTTTCTTTGATGATTGTAGAAGTGTGTTGTTTATTTCAAGAACTTTTAACGAATTTGTCTCTGCACTGGGAACTCATTGCTTCAATGAGATATATCATTGCTTGATATGTCTCATTCAATGATTTAGAGACAAACTAGTTTTTGGTCTTTCCCCTACCAATCTAAGCGGTTGACCTGTAATGACTCTTGAAATATGCCTCACTCTTTTCACTTATTCTAGGAGCAATGATATCTTATAACAGTGTATAGTTGAGTGTGTTGCATTTTAGCATATTCTTGGATGCTTTTGATGTGTTTTTCTAGGATTAAACTCCTAAATAAGAGTTCCTCTGACTGTCCACAAGTAAATGTGGATTTTAGTCTTCCCTAATTTTTATTGGTTCCACAGATACTCATAGTCATAATGGTAACAGGAAAGCTGATCTGCTACGCATTAGTTTGTTGATTTTATGGACCTTACTTTAACTCTCTCACTTTATCCATCAGAAACTGTAAACATCATTTTGATTGTGTCTTTATTCTTCTTTCTGTTAGAAACTCCTTGTTAGTGTCTTGGTGATTGCATTGGCTTGATCATCCTCATCTCCATTATAACCAAATAGTCCTGATCAAACCAGTTTAAGTTGTATTTCTCCGAAGACCTAATAAATTATTATTATTTAGAGGTGCTTGGCATGCCTTAGATTATAGGTATCTCATTTTTTCTCTCAAAAAAATGTAAATGCCTTTTCTTTTTTCAGAAAGTAAAAGTCTCCTATGATGTTTTCTTCTCTTAAATGCCTTTTTATATTCTAGTCTTTTGCTCACTGTACTTGGTGCATCATTTGTTTAAATTGACTGGCTTAGTTGAACTCTAAACTTTCTTATACATCTTCGTGGAGTTTGGCAATGAAAGGAAAGGAGTCTTAGCAACCCTCTTTCTAACACAATTTAATATTGGTAATTTTTTTTTGAAAATTATAAAATGTGGAGATGGACTCTTTCTAACACAGCCAACTGTTTCACAATCCTAATGAAGGAAAAGGAAATCTGCTGTTATTGTTACTTTATTTTTCTAGAAATTTATATTCTTTTCTTAGTTATTCAATTATAAATGATGCTATCTTATATTCCTTTTCTGTTTTTCCTCTGCAGCGCTCTCTGCCTTTCACTTTGGATAATTCTTTTGAAACTTTCAAGAGTCTTCTCAAAAGCCCATTGGAATTGACAAGTCATCTACAGGTCTCAGTGTTGTCTTTGCTTGCGGAATACATTGAATGGTGTCCTGACAATGAAATTCCTTTAAGAACACCATCCATGTTGTACAAATACCTGCAACCATTCATTAAATTGTTAATGTTTTCACCATACAATGAAACACGGGATCTGGCATACAGGCTGGCCTTGGCGGCTATGTTCAGTACCGGCGGTTTCGACGGGAACCTTCATGAGATAGAAGCATGGTTTTTATTTTTACCAGGTTATCATGGAAAGAAATCCCCTGTCAAAATCTTGGAGGTTGATGCATTACAGAGTCTTACTTTGTTTGTCATATCATTCTTGTGTGACGCTGTTTCTACACTTGGGAATAATTTAGTTAAATATTGGAATATTGTTAAGAGTCATGCGCATGTTTTGGAAGGCAGTACAGGTAATCAGTTGTCTATTCTCATATTTTAATTCTTTGTATTCAATTAACTCTAAAATGATGTATATCATATGTTGCTTGTTTTCCTTTTTGTTCTACTGCATAAGTTTTTGATCTGGCTCTGTAAATTCACAGGACCATTATCTTTCTGTAGAGCTGTGAAATATGCATAATATCATTTTCTATGGTCTTAGTATCTGCTAATTTTTTTTGCCATCTCCTTAGAAATGTTACCATAAATTGTGGAGAAATTTTTGGCTCTTCATTGCTGATTTGGTGGTTTCATTTCAGATTTATCACCTCATTTTAGCCCTTTTATCGTATGTGTGCTGGAGAAGTGTCTAAAGGTGATCCGACCTAAATCAGGATCCTGCTCATTGCCTAAAAAATCAATTGTATTATTATACACTTGCAGTACAGTCAAGTATCTCTTGCAAACGCAGGTACATAATTCATTGTTGGAGGAGATTTTTGCTTATTTTTTGTTTGCAGTTTGTGCACATCTAATGTTAGATCTGTGTTTCTGATAGGTCAACCCTGAATTGTTATCTGCTTTAGTTCATGCAGACTTGACAGAGAGACTTGGTGGCAGTTATGAATGTGGTGAAGTCTTTCCTGAGTGGAAGCCTCTGAAGGATTTGATGGACTTTGTAGAGAGCATATTACACCATCAGAATTATTCCATCTTCTCTAAAGATGAAGAATCTGTCCTTCCTGATAGTTCTCTGGGAAGTGCTCTAGGCAGTGTAAATAGATTGTTGAATAGTGGGTCTGGTCATGCAGTTGCTGCAACAACCATAGCTTTCATATCCTCCATTATATTGGAAGGTACGGGTAAAATGTTGACAAATTTGCCATTGCATGTGGTCATTCCACGTAACTTGGTTGGAGTTCCTTTCTCCCTCTTATTGTCTGTGCTTTTTCTTGATTATAGTGTTCTCCACCATGCTTCAAAGTTGTGGCCTGCAGTGTTTTATGCTGGTTTGGATATGGCCATGTCTAATCTTGGTATTGGTAGTCAAAATGCAGCTCCTGTTGAGAATTCTGATCATAGATTGTATCCAGAGTCTCTAACTTGTAGCCAGCTTTTAGATGCTTCTGAAGCTGATGCTGTTACATTTAGTATCTTTCTAAAGCAGGCACCGTTCCATGTGATATTTCCTGCAATGATGTGTATGAATGGTCCTTACATATCAAAGCTATCTAAAATACAAGAGCTGTTACTGCATAAATTATCTGTGTCCATAAATGATTGCTTGCTCCTTCCCAATCTGCAACTCGTGCTGTCCTGGACTCATCGGATGCAGTTATGTTATGAAGTTAACCCAATGGCTGAAATTGAACAACTTCTGAATGTGTGTGTTATTCTTGTAGGGAACTTGTTAGTGCAGTTGTTGGTCCCAGCAAGTTGTTCTGACTGCTCTATAAACTCTTTTTTTTGTTCAAGACATAACATTAGAGAAGTGATTAAAACCGTTTTTTTCCATCCCTGTATTTTGATGTCATTATCTTTTTCTTTGGGAAGTTATCAGAACATTGCAAATGGAAATGTAGAGGATGATTTCAATATGCTAAATGTAGTATCCAATGAGGGGTTTCACAAATTTGGTAATCCAATTGTAAAGATATTATCAATGACTCTTGATCACATGTGGTCTTTATTTAGTTCCCACCTTTGGGCGTCCACAGCTGAAGATGTTGCTAGTTTATTTGTGAAGGATTTTAAAGGCCTTCAACAAAAACTATTTTTGGATGTGAGAGACAGATTTGAGCTGTGCGTTCGTACTGAAGATGTGATGCCTCTCCTTCCAACATTGTGTACTTTACATACTTTGCATAAGTTTTTATCCCCTTTTGAGCTCCTTGAATTAGTGGATTGGATGTTCAGTCGAGTTGAAGTAGATGATTTGCCAATTAAGAAATCTTTGTTATCTGTTGGATGTTCCTTAGCTGCTGATGCTTTCAGTGCTTTATCCATTTATTTTCAGCAGTCATCTGAAAACAGGGCACCTTATGATTTGTTTTGGGAAATGGATGTAAAGAATATGAAAGCTGATATTTTTGAGCAGATTTACAGCAGGGTAGTTGAGTGTTCTGTATGTTTTGAAGTAGATAGTGCTGATAGATGCTTGCTTGAAGCTGTCAATGCCTTGTATACGCAAAAACATATGCAGGAAGAAACTTTTCATCCTTTGCTGTTGATCATGTGGAAAATTATAATGGTTACTCCATTGAAAATTCTTTCCCATTGCATTTACAAGACAAATGTTAAGAAAGCAAGATTTTTGCATATTCTTACTGAATTGAGTTCCCTGCACTCATTGATCTTTGGGCATTCATTTTTGGGTATAGTGAATAGAAGTTTACATAATGATATCGGTGTGATGGAACATATCTCTGATCTTACTCTCTCAGAAGATCAGTTTATACTGCTTCTACCAGCCTCTTTGTCATACCTGAGCTTAATTTCCAAGAGATTTGGGGAGCAGAGTCCCAAAGATTGTGAACCTATACCTTACTTTTATTCAAAAGTGCTCTTAAAAGGTTTCAGTCAGTGGAGGAGCTTTTCATCAAAAGATATATTTGAGGAACAATATGGGGAACTCTTTCCATCATCTGTTCAAGAACTTCTGTGTCTTATTGATCACAGTCTTCTTGGGAAATCAATTCATATGTTGCAGTACCACTTTGCTCTTAATGGAGATTCCATAAAACTGAAAAAGAGATTAAATTTATTTAAATCCATTTGCCCAAAACTTGCTTCACACGATGACCTGATGGACTGTGAGAGTCAAGTTATTGATAGTTATTCTCCATGTCAGTCTTTGAACATCATCAATCATGTTGTTTCAAAAATATCACTTTGTAGAATATTATTGTTTCATGAAAAAGAAGATGGGGGTTTGAAAGATGTTTCTGTGAAAATGCAAAGCAAAATGGGAAGATCTAGGATACGTTTCATAAATACTTTGGTGGACATTTGGCAGTTTATTGTAAAGAAATTTTCTTTAGCCTCTGATCAATCTAGAACTGCAAAGGGCACAGATATTTCATTGCTATATAATCACATGGAAGGGTTTTTGTTGAAGAGTATTCTGGAATTGGTTGGGAAAATGCAAAATGATCTTATTCAGTTGCAATCCATTTCCTTCCTTGAGCAATTAGTCAGATCTGCTCTTCTCTACAGGTTTGGTGATTTTACAACAATGAAAACTCTCCGGGTTATATTATCACAGCTTAATGAGGGAAGGCTATCATTTGATTTATATCTTCAGTTATTGCTTGCACATTCTCAGTTTGCCCCCACTCTCCGTTCTGTTCACAAACCAGCAGGTTCCTTTTTGAAGCCTGTATCCAGCATTCTAAAATGTCTTGTGATTCCTTCTATTGACTATCGTGAAAGTGACGTGAAACAGACAGGGCTAACAACTGTGCTTTCTAGTGGACCATTGGAAATTGTTAAAATGCTTTGGATACTCTTATGGATGAAGGCTCGCCAAACTGACTCAGATTATGGAAATGATATTAAGATAAATTTAAAAGAGCTGCATGCACTGCTTCGTCATTCTTATGGTGCAACAGTCAGCTGGATTAATTTAGCGATATACAATCTTATGCAACAAATTGAGTCTATGAGTTGCCTGTTGTCTCAGAATGTCAAGCTAGATTCAGAAACAATTGAAGAATGGTACAGAAGCCATCAGAGGGACAATTTTCCAATTGACCCTGACATATGTGTGTCAACTGTTCTCTATTTTCCCTTTGATAGAAGTATCTCCGATGAGCTACCATCTGCAAACAAGATTGAACCAGATACTGTCAGGAAAAAGGTTTAAGCATGTTTTTAAGTTGCCTGCCTGAATCTGTGTTTCCTGCTTGCAGTTTTGTACCTGTCCAAGTTTATATCTCATTATGTTAACTAACTTCATTAAATCCCATACAGGTACATTATTCTCATGTTGAAGATAGAGAACGTTATGATCCTGCATTTATATTGCGATTTTCAATTTATAGTCTCTCTAAGGCTTACGTAGAGCCTGTGGAGTTTGCTGGGTCAGGGTTGCTTGCAGTAGCATTTGTCAGCATGTCTTCCCTGGACAATGGGATAAGAAGATTAGCTTATGCCACTCTTGATAAATTCAAGAATGCATTGGAGGTTGGTAACAGGTTTATCAGTTATGCCTATTTTATCATTTTATAAAATTTAATTATGCCAGGGTTGATAACAGGTTTATCAGTTTTTACTCTTTTTTTTGTATATTATTAATACTTTCACTTCCATATGGGGAGCTACTTTTTTTATGGAATAATCTGATCCGGGTTTGTCATGATTCATTTCAAATGTTTTGGCAAGAACAATGATGCCAAATATCTGTCCCTTTTTTTTTGCAAGTTTTATGTGTACAACTGTATTTTGTATGTTGACTGTTCAGTTCCCGCGGGGCAGTTTCTCATTATTCATTTCAAATGTTTTTTTGCAAGTACAATACAAGGATGCTTGATATGTCAGTGTTATTTTTGGTGAATTCTTTGGTGTATTACTGTATTTGGTCAGTTGATTAGATAAAAATGTCACTATTTTTATAGGTGTTTTTTTCTTTTACTAGTGCTTTGGGATTGGGTAATGTTTATAATGTCTTTGTTGTTTTGCTCATGTTAGTGGGATAACTTTTATTACTGATATGGAAAGTGGTGGAGAGATCCTATATTGATTAGAAATATGACCAAAATGTAGTATATAAGTGGGGAACGACTTTTCACTCTACAAATTTAAATCCCAAATTCTAAAATGGTATCAAAACTTATTCTAGTGAATTTTGTTAGGTCTATCACGTCACTTGCTATCTTGCCATTATTGGACTACCAATAGATTTCAAATCTTGCAAACCTCATGCTTGAGATATCTAGTGTCAGTATGATGGGATGTTGGAAAACCCACATTGTCTAGAAGTATGATTAAATTAAAATATATAAGTGGAAGGCAATGCTCTTATTACAAACAGGTTCGATGAGGCTGAGTTATACCCAAACAAAAAATGGTAAGATGACATCTGAGGCTATCCTAGATCCATTAAAGGGTCACTTGTATCCATACCCACCACTATGTGGGATCTCCAATGGAAAAAAAATTAGACAACTATGCTGTTTCTTTTAATTTTGTCCAAAACAAGCATGTTTTTTTTTTTAATCAGCCCAAAACAAGCATGTTGGGAAAGTTAAACTAGAGAATCTTATGAGACTGTAAGTAAGCTTGTGGAAGCCTCTAAAACCATTGCCTAGAAGCCCAGGCCTTTGGCAAACCAGGGCCAAAATGAAAATTTGTTGTATTATTGGGTTTGGGCATTTTCCAGGGGCTGATCTGTAGCTTCCGTGCTCTCTTTAACGATGCACTCTTAGAGAATACAACGTTATTGAATAGGCTTCTATGGAATTCAAGTTTTATATTGTATTCATGATTGCTTTTCTGTTTTTTCTTTTGTATATATGCATATATTCCTTGTTGAAAGATTATTGTTGATTAACAATAAAAATGTCTTGCAGAAATGCCAAAAGAGAAAGGATGTAATGGGACTTCGACTTCTATTAAATTCTGTTCAAAATAGTATAGAAGAGCCATGGCAAAGAATCCCGTCAGTTATTTCTTTATTTGCTGCGGAGGCATCTTGTGTATTGTTAGATCCAACAAATGATCATTATGCTGCTATAAGTACATTTTTGATACACTCTTCTAAGTTAAATATGAGGGTATGGCATTGAAATTTCTTTTGCAAGTTGTAGAGTTTCTTTTTTTACATGAAATTTTTCCTTTGTTTTGAAAAGTAATATAGTTTTATGCGCCATTTGCTTCAATTCTGTAGGTTATCCCTATGTTTGATAACTTCTTTTGGAGTACTTCTGTCAATTTTAAAGCAGAGAGGTCTTGGATCCTTCGGCTAGTATGTGCAGGGCTGAACTCAGATGATGATGCCATGATATATATCAGGAACTCTATCCTCGAGACCCTAATGAGCTTTTATGTCTCTCCTCTTTCCGATTTTGAGTCAAAGAACCTGATTATTGAGGTAAACAATCTTAAAATTTGTTTTTATTCTTTTCCTGTCTTTCTGTCTACAGTTGTACTTTAACTTGTGTCAGAGTATGTTTATATCTCCTTTTGGGGTATGCATTACTTACAATTACTAAAAGCTGTGTTTCTACTCAACTTGTTTTCATCTTTTAACTTGGTAGTCAGATTATGAATCAAATCACAAATTAGGTGCCATTTTTTAATTGAATTGTTTTGGGTTGAATCTTACTTAAACCATTCATTAGTCAAAGCTCAAAACTTATATCTGTAGTGATATTCGGATGCTGTTTCTACAAAATTTTAATACTGTTCCAACTAAGTTGGACACATGCAACTGTCACAAAAGGTGTTGAAGTTTGAAGATGATGTACATGTTTATCTAGCAGCTGGACATTCTAAAGAATGGACGAGTTTCTTCTATCAAACAAAACTAATGTATTTGGCAGGGATAAGTTTTTTGGGTTTACTAGGTGTGAACCATAAAATACTTTTGATCTTTTAGCACAATGCTGTGGTTACCGTCTAGCTTGTCCAATGTTCACCTTTAGAGTTTATTAGGTATTAACACGAGGGGGCATACCAGAATCACATTATCTGTTATTAATAATTTGTGTTATCAGCTGAATAGCTGCGGTGACAGGCATTTCAAGGAGTTTTTTTTACTGCAGCTTGGAAAAATACATCTAACAGGTGTTTCTCCTTTAAGAAATGGGCATTCACGGGCTAAATTGTGCTTGTGCTTGTTGAATAGTGCTTAATAAGTTGTTTACCCAAACTCATATTTCATGCTTTGCAGTATGATGAAATATGCTTTTTTTCTTGTGACTACTCCCTTGTCTTCTACCAATATAACGTGAGCCTTTCTTATTTATTCTGCAGGTGATAAGGAAATCTGTTAAATCACATAAGATTACCTGTCATCTGGTGAAACACTGTTCTTTTTTTTCATGGTTTTCGTCTCTCATCTCAGTTAGTAGACAAAGATTTAATGGAGAGGAAAATAAAGTCTTCTTGAAACATGTGTTGGTGGCATTGAAGGTGAGCGTTTGATTCTCATGCAGTTTGTAATCCCCCTCCCCCCATCATGACCTGCAATTTATTTTGTTTCTCTAACTCTTTCTGTTAATATTTTCCTTTCACATGTGTTGGGGTTTTCTAAATTTATGACTTGTAAGCCTACATATTTTTTTAGCAAGCTTGTTCATCAAGCACAATGATGAAGAGGGTAAAAGAGTAGCAGTTTGATACTCTGATAATGAGGAAATTATCAATACATAATTTGACCCTCTATCATTGTTGTTAAAATCACAATCTAACTTGTAAGATCGCATGGATTTATGAGTCAAGCACCTCTAGCAAGCTAGGTTGTATTCAAGAATGATGGAAAGTGAGATTGTGATTTTCCATGTTCAATCGTGCATAAATCCCAACCAGGTAAAGAAAACCCCACTTTTTTGCCTTTGTAAATAAATTCCTTACCACTAGCAACTTCTCTAACCTCTGAATGGTTCTCCTTTCCAAGCCAGAGCCCTTCTCTCATGACTATTGTTGCGGATGGTTGTAATGAGATTTTCTAACTTACACCTACTTGTCTTTCAAAAGAATTAAGTTAAACAAGTTATGACTACAGAGTTCTTGAAATGCTCTCAAGGTGTAATTTGCTTACTTCTAAAAGTAAATGTGTTAAGTTAGCAAATGGTATGGAGTGCGCTAACATACCCCCACTTATTTTTTAGAATGAGTAAATTAGCAAACTATAACTATACATTTCTTAAAATATCCAAGGTGTAATGTTAACATACAAATTAATTAATAATAATAACAATTTATAAATAATATATTGATAATAAATTTATATAACAAGTAAAAAAGAGTATAAAATATTATTAAACAAATACATATATTGTTATTGTTATATAATACAAACTATATACATAAATTTTTTAATGACAATTTAATTATTTAAAATTTTCAAAATAAGTACTCAAGTAAAATTGTTGTAATCTTGCCACCACTATAGCGTTTTTGGGGGTAGCCTCTCTGCTCCGCTATTTACTATTGACTACTATGAATGTTTTTCTCTACCTATGAGCTTGAATTACCTTCAACATAACAAGGGTTATCACAAAAAAATGTTCAGAGCTGTATTTTTTATTCCTTTGACTAAATGATATATTTTACGGATTTGCTTTTAACTCAGATTTCTTTTACTTCACACTTAGTCCAACTATTATTTTTTAGGTTGTCAATGATGTTATTTCATTTGGGAGAATCTCCAAGTGGTTGAAAAATCACAGTCTTGAGCAGCTGATGGAGCTTTCATCCAATCTATTTAATTTCTTATTCCATGATGGTACATTGGCAAATGAAACTTTATTTCTAGTTAATCCTTTTCTACAAATGGTAGCATCAACGTTGAAATTATCTCAGAGTAGGAAAATATATCAGCCACATTTTACCCTATCAATTGAGGGCTTGTATCAGATGTACCAGACTGGCAGTGTGTATAATAAAGGCAAAGAAAGCATTAAACCAGAGCTTGCTCTTGAAGCCATACTTATGAATGCATCTCCTGTTTCCATTTTCTCTATGGTACTTTCTCTGATCCCCCTCATTAATTTTTGTATTATAAATACTTGATCATGGATTACTCAGTTGTATATTTTTAAAATTGTTTGTTCAAAGGCATACAATGAATTCACTCTTGGATTGCTTATGTTTTTATATTTTAATTATACTTTAGCTACACCAATGCAAATGATTTTCATACTTTGTATTGTTTGTATATTATGAACTGAAGATGAAGCTAATAAATGAAATTCACTTCATGCTTCAAAGGTGGTTAAAGTTGTAAAAATGTTATATGATAAGGTTTTTTGTTACTCCTGTATCGTATATAATAAATTATTTTAGTCTATCATGCTCTTGTGGAAGAGTTATTTTTTAAAATATTTTTGGCATTTGTAATTGTTGTGGGTTTTTAGATTTGTCTTTTTATTATTATTATTATTTTTTTTCTCAATCTATAATATTAAATGTTTATTCCTTGGAGAAATCGTATCTATCAGACTAAAGCTCTAGATCTTATTAAGTGAATACTTCCTCTTTTTTTTTTGAGTCGGTATAAATAACCATCAAATTTTTATGTATACAGAATCAGGAAAGACTTCAAAGTTTTCTTATCTGGGCAACTACAACTGCTTTAAAGTCAGAGTCTATACGAAGGCTGGGGTTCAATGAGTATCAGTTCTTCAGAAATGATTATAGGGAAGAGTTTCGAGAGAACTCTGTAGTTTCAACACTCCTGCGCTGGTTAACAGCATCAGTAATCATTGGGAAGCTCCGTAAAAAATCTGATTACAGGGATTCAGGAGTCGCTGAAACACACAACTTTGAATCCCTGAACTCTTTACTTGTGTATGTTGAAAATACCTCTGGGCAAAGAAATGATATTGGTATTGGTGCTGAGGAGTTACTAGCATCAACAATTTTGTATCTTCAACTGCGTCTTGGTGTCAATCATGAAGTGTTACCATCAGTTGTATGTGCTCTCTGTCTCCTTATTTTTGGTGCCTCTAATTTTGCAGGTATGGTACTTTATACATTTAATTAGTTTACTGAATCCAATTATGGTGATAGGTCATAAAGACATTTTAGTTAGATGTTTGTATCCAACTAAAATGTGTATTCTGGCCAGATATTTACGCCTTTTATTTCATTCTATAGTAGGCAAAACTGATTTATTGCAAGACTACGACACTTTAGTATCATCACACAGTTCAAGGGTACGGTGTCCTCCTGAAGTTAATCCAAGTTGGAGATGGTAATTTTTCTGGCCTTCTAATTCCTCATACTTAAATGAACTAGGATGTATATGCTTCATAACTAATTTTAGTTGGACTCTTAGTATTTATGTATGCTTCATAACTAATCATATTGGGACCTGATTGTTGTTTAGGTCGTTTTATCAGCCATGGAAGGATGATTCTCTGGAGCTCACTGATTCACAGCAGATGGAGGCATATCATGCTTGCTTATCTTTGTTAGTGATTATCTCTAATGTTCTTGGAGGAAAGAAATTAGAGTCGGCTAGTTTATCCCCTGTAGATTTAGAGAAATCTGGCTTATTCCAATGGGAAAGAAGTTTACTTAGAGACTGATAGTTTGAGTTATTATCTTATTTTTTGTACATTAGGAAGTGTACAGCAAGTGTTTAAGTAATGTTTTATTTGATGTAACATACAAGCTAAATTAAAGTTTTGGTCTGATATTTGTTTTAAATTGAGTTTCAATGTGTAAAGTGTTTTACTTGGTTCTTAACATGAAAAAATGATTTTAAATTGTGAAAGGTTAGCTCCACATTTTTTATATACTCCTTTCAAACATTTTTTTCTGTTATTGAATATGAATTATTAGAAAGGTTTCATACACTAGTTCGTAATTTCATCTTACTGATTTTAAACTTCGCAATAAGGTCATTTTTATAACAAGACAATGTTCCTTTTGTTAAATTAATCATAATATCGTAAGTTGCAAAAATGGAAAGAAATCATATAACATTGGTTGCTGTTATAAGGGTTGATGACTAATTTTAAAATGTATGTAATTTACTATTTATATTTTGGAAAAAAAATTTCGTTTGAAAACATTGTTTTTGTTTGGAGGTGGTTACTAAGGGCATTACATTCTGCACCTCTTAAATAGAATTCTCTATTTTACCTTATAAAAAGTATGTGTTTTTTTATAAATGTATTTTTGAATTGAAATGTGTATTTGGAAATTTATTCATATATTTTGATTTGTACATTTTAGAATACAGATATGAATCTGAAAAATATTTTGGAATGTATTATCAGGTTGAGTAATCTGCAATGTATTATTAATACGTTTTTGGAATATATATTTTAGAAGTTATTTTTTAGGTTCAAAAATATATATCAAAATATACATTATCAAGAATGTATTATCTAAGTATTTTTGTTATTTCATCTATTTACGGGGTGCAAAATGCATGCTCGATTGAGAAAAGTGAGTTGTTGTCTCGTGTTTATATGTTGATATAATTTTGTCAATGTGAGTTAAAAGTGTGACAATTTTGATTTTTTCCCCATAATAATGTAAATTGCTTTTGAATTTTCAGAAATGAGAAAATAAAATTTTTATTTTTGAATTGGACAAATCATATATAGGGGTACAAGTTAATTTTGAAAAAATTGTATTACACATTGATAATTTTTGAAATTTTTAAAGAAATCATATTCTTCACAAACAATTTCTGTGTAAAATT
>Ga0123341_1002123_pt1 | contig 15959 bp, 11 predicted proteins | sample Turbeapinknodule_FD_89959 | JGI IMG/M metagenome (GOLD analysis project Ga0123341, IMG submission 89959) | Root nodule microbial communities of legume samples collected from Mexico - Turtle bean Mexico pink nodule | ecosystem: Host-associated > Plants > Roots > Nodule | place: Mexico: Nepantla... | reverse complement strand
CATCCTATATATTTTAAAATAAATAATTATTTTAAAAACACTTATTATAAGTTAAAATATTAAAGTGTCTCCGTGAACACAAGAAGCTGAACAAAGGCAGAGATTAAAACGGAACGTTTCAAGAGAAGCAGTGTTTCAGTGGTTAGGTCTTCTGCAACCTTCACACACTGCAATTTCTAATTGTAATGCTACTCTGAAGTCGCTTTGCTATTCCCATTATCCCTCTTCACTTCCACACGCATCAATTTCCAACCATGACGGGTATTTCTTGAATCTTAATCTTTCTACTTTTTTCCCTCTTTCTAGTTTTTCATTTGCAATTTCATGATATTTTTTAACTTTATTATATGGGTTTGGTTGCAAATTGATTATTCTATTATGTTTGGACTCTGGGTAATTTCCCAATAGCGTTAATCAAGACTTATATGTTGTTGTGCTTTGTTACGCAGACTTCAAACAAGAACAAGATATGGAGATTGAAGCATTAGAAGCCATACTTATGGATGAATTCAAAGGTTTGTTTTTATATGAATGGCATTTTGTATATGCCAATTTACTTGTCATTCGGTTTTTCCACTGAGAAAAAGGGCTTTATTTTTTGTTTGACATTCCATGGTAGAAATACACTCTGGTGAAAGTGGCTTAAGTACTTCCAATCGGTGCTTCCAAATAAAGGTTGTTGCGCAGGTAATGTTCCTCCTTCTTTTAGTGTGGTTTATCATGGTTTGCCTTTTTATGTACTTTTTGTAAGTCTGAAGGATTGGTTTGTAACAGAACACAGTGGTTTTGTTTGATTCATACTCCATATAGCTGGCCTCATTCTTACCCTATTGGAAAGTGCCTATGTTGTTGAAATCTATGGCATGATAATCATGATAGTTCCTCTTATGCAGCTTATTTATGATGGAGACATTTGGTGTTTTATGTTACTCTAATCCATATAATTGGAATAGTAGTTTACTTTTCTTTTTCTATTTTTTGAAATTCTTTTGTTGTTGAGAAGAGAGGAGAAGATGTGCACACTGATAACACTCACTGAAATTAGTTGGAATAATATGAATGTCCTCTTTTGGTTAAATGTAGCTTGTTGTGCAAAGTTTGCTGTAGTTTTAGCCTTAGGAGATTTAGAAGTTGGGTTTATTTCCACTTCTCCCCGACTGATGCAATGTACGTAGGGAACTGAGACGTCTTCCCAATCAAATAACTTAGCAAAAATTACCCTTATATTTATCTCAATATTATTCTTTTGTACAGGATGATGATACTGATGGGCCAATAACTAATCCAGGTTTACTTTTTCTTTCTCTTTAGTATCTTTTCTTTTCCATGTTGGTGTTCAGTTTGACTGAACACGTACTTTAGATTTTGGAATATCTTGTTTTTCTTCCCAAGATATTGCTTTAGTTTTGGAGATTATTTACTGCATAATGTATGAAGGACGCATTTGATATTTTTGTTTCAGCTCAACTGGCTTTGATCTTTTCACACACAGAAAGATATCCCGATGAACCTCCCCTTTTAAATTTGAAAAGGTTAGTATTGCTATTATAATTGTGTAATATTTATTGTATTTTTTGTTTGTCTGTCCAGTTAATTTCATGCGCATTATAATGTTTTTGTTTCATTTTTTTAAACACTAACATTGTGACATGGTTTTATTTCATCTATACTAACAGTTTGCAAGGAATACATACTGAAGATCTAAGGATTTTGAAAGAAAAACTTCTACAAGAGGTAGTCTTTTGCAATGCAGTTTTGTTATTTAATGTTTGGTCAGATATGGTCTGTGTGCTATTCTTGCATTGATTGTTATTCAGATTGGAAGACATCTTAATAGCCACTCTAAATTTAATATGTTTGCCGTCATTTGTGCATTTTCATGTTGCACAAGAACTGATGGTTATGAAACTCTAGATTTTCGGTGGGTTCTGGCTAGGTTATGTATATTTTGATGCAAAACTTGTGTTCCACAGGCTTCTGAAAATCTTGGTATGGCTATGATATACACACTTGTTACCTCAGCAAAAGAATGGCTGTCTGACCGGTTTTGTCAAGACTCTGTTGATGACAGTACTGAAGCAGAAGAGGCAGCCAAAGATGATGTAAGACTGTAGTCTATTTTGTAAATTTCTTTCAAAATTTTAGTTAGTGTACAGTGTACTTAAATTGAATTATTTTTAGAGACTATTTCAATTATCAATTATAGATATATTCTATTATTATTATACTCAATTTTAGGAAATGAGTTTTAGTTTTGGATCGTTGGATATGTTGGGTGAAAGGTAGTTTTAAGATAATCTATTTCATTTGGATTGTTTTTTTAAAGTAAAATTACGAAAAATTTGGTATGAACTAGGAAGTGATTTGTATGAGTTGGCTCTGCATCAATTCGATTGTTGGTGTTAAATGGGAAAACATTAAATAACAAAACTTATTTGGATGGTGTATGTTAACATTATATGGAATGACACTTAAGCTAATACGTGTAGAGTGGTGAAGATTCTTGACAGGATATCAATGTGAGAGAATGGTAATTTTATCCCTTTAAACACTAATGATGGAGAGGGGGATTCTATCCTTCAAATGGATTTGGATCCTTTAATGTGAAAAATGAAAGGGGAATGACTAGCTGGTGTGGTGATGCAAGGAGCTTGAGTCTTGTAATGACTAGCCGAGACATTGAACACCCTTTTAAAGTGGAGTCTGCCCTGCCTCTCTTAATTGCCTGGCTTTAAGGAATGAGTTTTCCTTTACATTAAGTTGGTATGGTATCAAAGCTCAGTTTTTCTGCCCACGAGTGTGGGTGGACTCTCTTTTCAACCATATAGGACTTATGCAGGCAGTCAATTATGAGACACACAACTCCCATGCATGATAGAGTCTTTTCCCTCCTAGCAACCTGACATTCGGGAATGGGCCTCTCTTAGACATATTGGGGGTCCACCCTAATTCTTCTGTTGCCCACGACATACAGAATTTACCCATTTAGTATTGGAAGGGAATATAACCCCTTAAGATAGATGTATGGGCTCATGAGCTGACTTGTACTTTCAGGAAATATAATTGCTAAAAGCTTTAGTTGTATGTAAATATTATAGTTCCTAAATACCTAAGATCAGCTGCATGGAATATGCTTTCTTTGAATACCATGTCTCCTGAAAACATAAGCTATTGGGTTAGGTGGAGGCTCTTGAATTTTTTTATTTTTTACATCTCTGGCATATCCTCTTGCAGAAAGTCCTTGGGCTCTGAGCATGGGCGCTGCATAGCATCTTAACCCAAGATTAGAGCTATATACATTGAATATTAATAAAGACTATAAATGAGATTGCTACAAACCTACAATTTGAAGATAAATTTTAAAAACATAAAAATGAACTTCCACAGACGAAATAAAATAAAATAAGAAAGTTATCGAGGTATAATTCTTATTGTCCCTAAAACGTTTTAAAATTATTATTATTATTGTTACACGCTGACTATATTTTTAATTACTTAGGCTAATGTATGCTTCATGCATTGTATCCTATACTTGAGAATTTGCTCTATCCCAGTTATTAAACTTACAATTCATGGTTCATTAATTAATGAGTAATGCTAACAAGATCACTGTTACTGAATGTTATGCTATCTCCAATAATACTTGTACCTTACTGCACCTGTTTTGATGTTTAATTTTTTAATCATATTGATTTGATCAGTGAAAGCCATTATTTTAGCTTAGATGCCTAGTAGCTTCGTATGTTTTTTACTATGAAGGAAAATAATAATTTTCTCTATAATAATTTGGGTTCAATAACCACTAGTGTTCATTTCCTCCTTTGGGATTGTGACAAAAGTTTTCCCACTAGTTTGCCCTTAGTAAATGATCACGTAGAATTATAGACTAGACATTCATTTTTTTTATTATAATTACTTGTCCATTAATGTTTTCTAAAGGATTGTCCTGTACTTCTTAATTATCATATTAGTTATTGCAGTAGCTCTGGATTCATTTTAAGATGACGCATTTCCTCTGCAATATATTTTTTTTATAATTTTATGCATTTGCCTATGAAATTGTGTTTTAAAAGCTCCCTGATAATTTTATCTATCCAACATTTTAGATAGTGATACCTCACGGAGAACCAGTTACTGTTGAAACATTTTTGGCATGGAGAGAAAGGTTTGAAGCAGAACTAGCATTGGAACGAGCCAAGTAAGCTCCTTTTAGTTTTTTAAATCTCTTAATATCCAAATTTTTTGAAAGACAGGTTTTCTGTTGACTAATCAATCTTCTTCACAAGTCCATTTAACGATACCTAATTCATGATTATCTGTGGGGGTAGAGGTTTTAAATTTATGTATCATGTTTATAGCCGGAAGAAGACAAGGGAAAGATAATGGAGGTGGGTGTATTATAAATTTGAAATGCCAATTTGTTTCAATTTCAGGCTAATGCCCGAATCTGTGCTAACAGCTCCTAAGGAAAAGAAGCTTGGTGGTAGACAATGGTTTGAAAGTGGAAGAGCGGTACCTTCTTTTCCTAACTATTCTTATTCCTACCTTGGTGTCCTAAATTAATATTTTTTGTGTTAAACTTTCTACAGCTCAAGTGAATTTGGTACTTGCTACTAAACTAAACCATTAACCTGAGATTGTTTTATATTTAATTAAAAAGAAACCGTAACTTGGAATTGATAATGTCTGAGAAAAGGTCCATGGGCTATAAAATATATATTCCTAAAATTCGTTAGAAAATGGTAGAATTGAGATAATTATTACAAAGTTTAAGTTGTAAAATTGATCACTGGTGGCCTGGTTACCTCTAGTTCACTTCATTCAAAATTCAACCACAGTAGTGGTTAATACATCCTGGTTGTTGAAGATAATCATCCAAGGTTCCTTATTAATGAATCTTGACCAAGAGTAATTGATAACATAAATAATTCTCTTAAAATTCCATCAACCATTGCACTTGGTTAATGGATCATGTTTCTTAAAATCTAATTTGTATTATAATTCTCTTAAATTTTATGAACACATAAATATACCTGCTATTTTTGTTCATTCACAGAAAGGAGTGGCTGCTGCTGTCAACGAGGAATCTGATGTGGAGGATGAGGAAGACATTGACTTTGATGAAGATGATTTTGAAGGTACACTTCTTGTTCTTTCTGTCTCTTTGAAACAAATCCTCTAATTCTGTAAGTGTTCTGTGTTTGTCTCGGCAGATGACGAAGAGGAGGATATGCTTGAGCATTATCTGGCTGAAAAAACTGATTCTTCCAGCAGAGCTAGTTAAATTGAATATGTTGCATACCCGGCAGAGTTTTATAGTTTGCATATCTGGCAGAGTTTTACAGGTTGCTCTCATTCTGAGGGAGAGGGACTTTCTGCCATCTTTCTAGGAGTGGGTGATTTGGTTTATGATATTATCAGGTACAATGCAGAAGTGTTTGATGTATGATGTTCTATTTCTCTTGAGCACCGTTTCATATAAAAGAAATGCTTTTTGTTTGTATCATCATCCTTAAATTGTATGAAATCTTTATAACTCAGTTTGAAGTAGAAGAAATAAGATAAATTTGTTTGAACGTGAATGTGTGGAATTTTGTTTTCATTTTTCTCCTTACGGTTGTATATCATGAATGAAATACGAACTTCTAGATGAGTAAGAATTTTTTCTGGCATTCCAGGGGCTATAAATATTAAAGAAAACACCACAAGTAATAAATAAAATAATATAATTTATTCAGGTATCTAATATCTCATCATATTTATCAAAAACATGATTTAAATGGAAGTTATGTAACTTTGTATAAAAGGAACTTTAGGCTTAAACTTATTGTCATAATTGTAACTTGTGTACATGGAACGGAGCAAGAAATAAAGTTCTCGAAAACAAATAGAAAGAAATCTTTTTTCAAATAGCAGAAAGTTAAATATTATTCTACTGATTATGATTTTTTTTTTATTGGCAAAGGTGTAGTATACAAAAGTTTAAAAGCAAAAAACCAAATTACACCAAACTTTACCAAAAACCAGGATTACTTCATTCGAATTTGTGTTGAATGCATTTTGAAATATTTGCCTTTGAGTATAAATATTACTGCACAGTATGAGAGATATTGGATCAGAATTCAGAAAAGGAAGAAAGACAAATTTTCTTAGAAATTTTACGTGGGTTGCTTCGATTATCAGACTTCAAATTCGACGACCTTCAATATTTTGCATTCTTCACTTTCCACTCTACTCATTTTTTTTTTATTCTATAAATTAGGTCTTATCAAGGAATAAACTGTTATATAAATTGGTAGTTCATTTATATTTTATGTTTCAGATGTGTAAATATTCATTACCTATGTTTTAGAGCTCCTTTTTTGCACACTTTATGTGCTTTGAAGTTTCTTCAATTGTTGATGGTAATAAAACTAAACGCAATGAATTATTTTACTATGAGTGATCAATTGTTCCATAATTTTGACATTTATTCTTCCTTATTGTTTTAACTAATTTGTTTCAAAAAAATTCTTTTATTTTTTTATACTTAACAGAATTGGTAGCAACCAATTATCTAATACATTTTTTAAACACATTTGTATCATTGGTTAAAATTTATTAAAAACTACAAAATAAAAAAAACTCTTTTAAGTACGCATATCATCAGTTAAAATTTATTTAAACTACAAAATCAAGAAAGTGTTACATAGTGTATGGATAGTATTTTTCTTTATTTTTTATAAGAATATTAAATGGGCTAACAAAGTATAGAACATGAAAGTATAAACAAAAATGTTCGTAAAGTTAATTGAAAACGGTGAAATGTTCTTTTTTCAATGAAAAGGAAATAGTTAAAATTTAGCATCCAAAATCAATTGCTAATAACAAGAAAACAACAAATGACCTTAAAAACTAACCACCCATATTGAATTTATACTAAGGTATTCGATTGGTAAGTTCAATAAAGAAAAATGTCTGGAAAAAAACTTTGAAATACATATTATAAACAAAACTGATGTGACCATCCTTCTCATTTGACTGATTTTCTCACTTCAATGTCAATTTTCAAAGCTAAGCTTTTATTTCAAATCTCAATGTCCAAATATTTCTCAAGCCGGAATTAAATAGCCAAGGACAATTTCTCCTTTCCCTTGGCAATAATAAAGATGCATTTTCTGTTGTTAAACTAAAGTTTATCCTCTAAATTCTTTTCTAAGTCTAATTTTTCTTACATTTGATTACATATTTTACAAGGAAACATGCTTTGGCAATAGTGTGTCACCTATCATTGACAACTTACACTAGCATCAGCAATGATTTGGACTATTCTTTGGACTATTCTGTGAATGCAGATTTCCAACCATGGTGCCAATTGCAAACATCAATATTTGGATGCATTCAAAACTTTGCAATGTAAACTTCTATATAGAACCTTGATCAGTCATGGCTTGGGCAATGGTTAGAAAGGCAGAAATGACTGCTCCATGCACCAGAGCCCTGGCATAACAACAAGCATATAATAAACATTAACTGCAGCACCATATTTGGAAGAAAGACATTTCAAGATGAATGATCATTCAAACAAATTCATTGCTAGAATCTACAGTTACCATTACAATTTTATGGTATACACAAATGCATTTTACTTTTTTTTTTTTGTATAAAAGGTCAATACAAGGATGGTTAATATAGTCCTGTCATGTTTTTTTTTTCCTTTTCTTTTATAATTGAAAAACATTGAATCTCACACATGCTATCCTGTTCATTGAAGAATAAACTTGGTCAAGAACGTGTCTTGCAAGAATATCAAAGTGTGATTTTCTTTGCCATTGCTCATATTGCTCAATACAAAGAACACAAGACAGAGCTTCATATAGGAAATCGAATATTTTTTTTTATAATACAGGAAGATGGCAAATTGAAAGAGGGTAGAAGAAAGGTAGCAGCTTTCATCATTGTTGTAATGTTACTGAAAGAAAAACTTACTCAGGGCTTTCTTTTTGATAACCAAAATCAGTTGCAGCTTTGATAGCTCTCTGATAAGTCTGTTTCATTGCTTCCTGCCCAAAGAAACAAGAAATTTGACGAGTTGGTATGAAAACAGTATGTGGCTAAAGCTGAAGTGTGAAAGAAAAAATATTAAACATTGATAACTCAATTTCCACTTAAGCTATATGTCAAATTTAATCTGGCACCAGTCATAACATACTTGATGTGCCGCATGTACACAATAATTGTCAAACTCCCAGCTCAAAAACAAAAAACCACAAATACATCCACACATATACACAACACACATCATAATGTATTCCTTTGCACATAATAAACGTAACCGAGTTCATGTAAATTGTATAATTCTTTTCAAAAAGAGTGGAAGAATGAGCTCAATTCAGTTTGAATAGGAAGAGTAAATAAGAGTATTGCATGCAACAAAGATAATAACAAACGTAGCAACCATTTACTATTCTTAAAAGGAAAACAATATAATTTGTAAAAGCAATTTCACAATACTACCTGCAATTTAGATTCAAAGTCCTCTGGTGACCAGTGCATCAAACTGCATTCATGATTCAGTTCAAGTTCTCCAGCTACAACCTGAAGACAAGGAAAACAGATGATTAAAGAAAGGTCAATCCAAATGTCCTGTCAAATGTTGATGTTGAAATTGAATCTTCAATAAGTTGAACAGAAGACCAATTAAATGATGTTAACCAATCCAACATAAGCTTTCTATCAGAGTTCCAATTTGATATTTTATATGGTTAAATGATTAATGTTAATAGTTAAAATAAGCCTATTCAGGAACAGCTTAACTAGAGATTCTAATAATTCGATTGAGTTGTTCATGTAATTGCTTTTGTTTAGGGTTTAGGGGAGAATATATATGCAATAATTTTAATCTCACCCCTCCAGCACCAGCAGCCATTGCAGGAGCAATGAGAACACTAGCTTTTCTGAAAATCTGAACTGCCTCGGGGGTACAAGGCATGTTTGAACCTGGGATTCAAATTGAACAAGTAGCTTCCATTAGTATATATATACGAGAAAGAAGAGGGAGAGTGTTGGGGGTTGGGGGGGAGCCATATATGTCGGAACTTAGAAGAACAACTACCTTCTACTAGTATACGACAACCTGAATTAACCAAATTAATGGCATCAGATTGATCAATTTCATTATGTGAAGCACAAGCAAATGCAACATCACACCTTTCATTCCACGGTTTTGCTTCATCATAATACTTGGACCGAGCATAGGTTTTTGAATAGTCTCTACATATTGTCAATTTATGAACAGGTAAAATTATATATTGTAGCAAGCATAAACAGACAACAGAAATGATACAAACCGCAAACTTCTTTGCTGAGCTTTGATGTCTCTCAGAAATGATATTTTTATGTAGTCAAATCCATCCTCATCAACCAAATATCCTCTGGAATCTGACAAATGCCTTTGTTAAAAAAATACTCCTTGACCAGGATAATACACAAAGGTAACCAAAATGTATGAGAACTATAGATTCAATTACTACAATTCTTAATGATGATCTATATATAAAGATGAAAACTTATGTAATAACAAAGCACAGATTTTCATTCTTGCCAGAATAAAAGAATACAGACACAGCATCTTAGAAGATGTAGTAGCCCCATTATATTCAAAATTACCTGATACTGAAATGGGGAGAGCACCATAAGCAATTAGCTTCTCCAAAACATGCATTGCAATCTTTCCAGAGCCGCTCACAACACATCTACAGGAAATTATAAATTAGAAGAGTATTACAGGATCACAAATGAGTGGAAACCAATTAGGAAGCAACAAATTTCACAACAGATAATTGTCTTAAAAAGAATCTAATAAGTTAAAAAATTAAATTATTGAAAATGAGAGTTTTCAAGTTTCTAACATAGGTGAGGATTGCATCGCACTTATATATTATAGTTAGGTTTTATTTCTAGTCGATGAAAGATTTCCAACACAAACTCTCACGCCGAGAAATGAATGAGATTAGATATTTATGGATAATCTAATAGAAGTTTGATAACAATGACATCGTAGTAAGTGAGTTTATGCCTAACTCAATCTCACAAAACTGAATTGTAAGGTGAGGATTGCACCTCACTTATATATTATAATTCGGCCGTATTGAGTCGATGTGAAATCTCCAACATAAACAACAACAACATTTATGAAATGGTCTTAATTAAAATATAAACCTTAATCCTTTAAGTTCTTTATTCATGTCAGCAAGCATGAGCTGGGCAAAGAAAACCTGCAGAAGAATGACAAACTTGTGAAAAATTTAATAATTTGAAACTATAGATGCAGAACTTTTTTATGATGATCTTCTAGGCTATAATGGACTTCCATGTTACATGCTCTTTGATCAGATATGTGGAGTTGCCTTATATGACATTGGAAGCAATAGTGGTTAGATTAGAGATTCTCTTTTTTTAATTGAACAAGGATATGCATAACAATATGACAGGACGTGCTGCAAAGTTTATCTCATAAAGAGATACCAAAAAAAGGGAGATAAAATGGAAGGCTACCATAGAGCTCATTTCATACATAATCACTCGAAATTTCATATCCCACCATATGCCCACAGAGATCAAGAATTACAAATTGAATTACCAGTCCATAGCCAGTAGCTTCAGGTCGAAGACTGGAGCCAGACCAAAATATCCTGGGCCCTGTAAAACTTCCCTGCACAAGTGAAGGATACATATGAAAATTACCCAAATAAAAAAAATTCTTCTATGTCAATATTCGTAACAGTCTTAAGCTAAGCACACAAGCTTATAACAACAGAAGTTAAGAAATAAAAAAAACAGCCATGTGGTCGGTCAAGATTCAAGCTAGAACTTAAAAGTAAAGAAGAAAAAAATACTACAATAAAATGAAGGGCACATGTCCATGTGACGGATGGAGAAAAGAGAAAGCTACATCGGAGAGAAAACATAACAAAAAGGTAGAACAAGGTGTCAATTCACCAGAAAGACAGAAACAACACCAGAACTGTTATCAGGGCTGAGTTTCCATAAGAACGTATTTTCCAAAATCAAGGAGCTCTTTGCCCACAATGCTGTTAAAAATAGCCATTCTTATTAAAGCAAACCCTATCTCTCAGACTCTAAAATACCAAAAAAGAAAAACAAAAATAGAACTAATGTCCCACAAAGACAAGGGCAGTGAGGGAATTTTCTTTATGTCAACAGTAGCAGGCACAGTGGCCACAAATTTCAAGGATGAAGACCGCAATTCATAGCTGTGACTCCTGCTAGGCTGCTGCTACATAAAAATGCTCGACTATATGTTTGGATAGCATTCTACATGACTATTGTGCCACCATAGGGAGCTATTAACAACTACGGTGTGGTAGTTACATGAATCAAACAATGTCCTAATTTTGTATCATAAATCATGCGTATAAATAATTCTTCTAGATGCTTTTGACCACAATTGTTTCATAATCTCCCTCTGCCACTAGAGATTAGGCCATTCTCCATCATATTTACTCTCCTAACTAGGGCTTCTGTAGACCTTCTCCACACATGCCCAACCCTAACCATAAGGACATCAACAGATTCTCTAAAGGATGGGAAAAATTAAGGGAAAAATAAAATAAAGCAGATCTACATCATTGTACTTCAAAAGAGATAAGCTATACAAAATATGTAGACAATAATACTTACTCTAGGTTTGCAAATGTAAAATGCATGTCTTTGAGTTTGTCTACCTATTCACTTTTCCCTTGGTCAATGGGATTTATTCGATTGACATTTTACATGCATCACGCAATTCAGATGTGAGGGATAAACATGCAGGGGAAAATATATAAGAAAAAAGGGGAAATATTTATATTTACAGCAAATAGTTTGTTAGGGTTTGAGATTGTATGCATTACCTGAAAATGACCAGCTAGACGTCTATACTGTCCAAAAAGATACCCCATTTCTCGAGTACCAACGCCCATTTCCTCTGATGGAAGGTCCTAATAGACATTCATCACAAGAATATATACATGAAATGGGCCTTGGACACGAAACAATTAAAAGATGTAGAAAAATAATATGCTTTCAGTTACCTTGTCAGGCCCTAGGTAGCGATACATCTCACTCATGAAACTTTGGCAAAATCTCATAATCTGCTAACTTATCAAAGTGGCATTCAGTAATTATAAAACTACTAGAAATCAAATTGAATTATTTGATAAATTCACCTCATTATCACTTTTTCCTTTTGGATCAAAATCACTTCCACCAGCTGCTCCTCCTAATTTATATGGCGATAAGGCATTCTTTAAAGTCTGCAGAGAAGGTTGTATTGTATAAACTAAAAGTGGACCAAATAAAAAATGCAGCTCAGAATCTAGATACTTAACTTCGGCTGATATGTGTGTGAATCACAGTATATTTGTCAAATTTAAAAAACAAAGGCTTAGAGATATACATAATTACTCAACTAAACTCTACACCTTATTACGAGAAAAAATTAATATTTTGAATGAATGCAGGTTTTCTGTCTCAATCATTATATCTCCTTACATAAAGTACATAGACCACACAGGATCTATTCATGTTAGAAATATTTCGAACATCTTGCCAACCTTTATATTAGGAAATATTTTAGAGGTATGGCTTATAGTACTGATTTTCACATTTTTAATTTACTGCCTCCAATTATATTAGGCAGATATGAAATTGGAAGGTTTGCTTATCAATTGCACATAAACAGCATAACACATTGGTAGAAGAAATCAAACCACATACATAAAATAAATCAAACACATGCATCCTATGTTAGTATAATAAGTACCAACAAATCTTAGGCATCTAAGATATCCTCGTCCCAAAAGCCACCCTTACAGAGGATCTAAAAGAACTCCAACACTGACCCTGCCCCCCCGGTATTCTTTTGTATACTCTCACTATGTTCTTTTTACTATCATTCTGGCATTTATTCTCTCTGTCGCTCTCTCTTTCTCTCTCATTGTTTTTCTCCTATGCCCTTCAATTCTATATGGACATGCGCATATGAAAGCACTCGTATTTGCTTATTTATTCTCTAATTTTTTATGTGTTTTTTCTCTTAAAATCAGAAAAACAGACTAGTACTACACCCTAAAATTGACACTACATAATGTTAAAAGAATAATAATTAAAGAAAAAGGTGGGTTCTACCATGGTGATGAAATGTAAAAAGTATGCATTTAAAATACAGCCCAAATGTAGCAGATTAAGGCTTACATAGATTCCCCCCACCTTGTCCACCCAAAAAAAATGGAAGAAAATCTTTTGCACACGATGTGCATTCTTGTTGACAAATAGCTTAAAGGATTAAAAAAGAAGTATATAAGCTTCCAATTCATGGAAAAAAATGTGACGGCATTAAAAAAGGCTTAATTCTGCAAGATTTAAGTCATACTTATAAGAAATAATGTTATATATGAATACCAAAAATACTCATAATACCTGTTCAAAACCAAGGAACTTGGCAATACTTAAATTCATTGATGGATGAAAACGAATACCACCCCTACATGGACCCATTGACTGGTTAAATTGTACCCTAAAGCCCCCGATTTACATGTGTCTCACCCCTATCATCCACCCACGAAACTCGAAAAACAATCATTCGTTCAGGTTCCAACAAGCGCTCCATGATGTTAACATAACTGAAACATGAGAATATTCATGAGATGCATCCAAAACTAAAGGAATGACTTTGTCATTTGTTGATAGATAAATACATAATTATGGCCTGGAATAAAAGCACACCGAGAATTTTTTGCTATGACTCTTTCAAGGGCTTGAACTGCCTCCTGGACTGCCTGAATGAATTCTACCTCATGAGGATCCCTTTTTAGTGTAGCTTCAAGTATTGATCCTGCTGTTTTTGACATGGCAAGTTCAATTATAGAATTGTCAGGCAATATCCAAAAACATAAGCACCATTATAAGAAAGAAGACAACTTCTTATCAACTCAACATGTATCAATTTCAATAAATTGAATATATCAATTGTAAAATAGAAATTCTATCCTACAGAACAACAGAAATGAACTAAAATTTGCCAGAGTAATGACAATCTGAAGCTTGACTCTTCAGTATCAAGAAAGTATAGAAAAAACTCAAATAAGAACCGGAAGAATCTTTATTATTTACGTATTCAGATCTGAGAATAAGGACCAGATCCAGAGTATGTAGCACTGTTTAAGTATAAATGAGGAACTTACAAAATTGATCAGTGAGGCAGATTCCTATCATCTTATAAAATTGATCAACTGCATCTTTCGTAAGATGAATTGGTAAAAGAAAAGCAAATGATATAATTCAACTATTATAAAACACAGTATACAACCATCAACGTTTTCATAGATAGTGCTCAAAAAATTATCTGCTCATGCCAGATAATATAGGATGCTGAGATGGCCAACCTTTTACATAAACAGGCTTGTCAACCACAATTTTATCTTTGGAGGCCATTTGAAGACGAAGAGCCTCTTTGTGAAGCAAACTGTTATTGTGTTCTTCAAGAGCACTCATTTGCATATTACGACTGCCCTCATTCCCATAAGGATTTCTTCTATGCTTCCGTCCATACTCCCTGCAGACAGAGCAGAAAATCCTAGGTGTCCCATCCTTCATATCTACAAAAGCCCATTTATAGGTGTCTGCCCATTCTTCTCTCCATCTTTTAACAACTTTTTTCTTCCTTTTCACCTGTTGGTTTTTGGACATGTCTTGAGCATCATTAGAAAGCTGAGAAACCATCCCCATTTGCTTGCTCTCACCATGTTCTTCAGCGGAAGATTCCCGCATTGGTGCACCAATTAGAGTAGCGTTACCAAATGAAGGGTCATCATCCCCAGGTCCAATTTCTAAATCAATCTCCTCACCAAGCTCTCTCACAACCAAACTATGCCTCTGGCTCTGCTGAATCGAAGTCATATCATCCATTACAGAATTCATCCCTACTACTCCACTGGTTGGCAACAACATTCAGCATGACAGCCCTCAAACCGAATTTTAAATTATTTGCTTTCTGCAAAACATATACATCAAATCACCAACTTACCTATTTTAGAATTAATGGAACAAACAAACAAACAAAACTCTACAAGATAAACACATGTCTGAATTGGTTGGCTCAATTAAGTTGGACTAGACACAGAATACATAAACTAACCTACCACTCGAATAGACATCAAAACAGTGGCACTATCTAGGCCAGTCTTGAGTTCTTCAAAACAACAATTCCCAAAATCTCAAACATGAACATCATTTCTAGTACTCATACAACATTTACATTGAATAAACTCCCTCAACCCAATTCTAGCTAGCACCCATCTGAACTAACAATCATTTAGACCCCAAGGCACAGAATAAACCTCAGAATCCTCACAAGCACAAAACACCAGTGTCCACAAACTCCACACTTGATGGAGTAAAAATGTTTTTTTTCCAACAACCAACAAATGATAATTAAATTTGCAGAAATACCCAGAAGTTGAATTTGACCGCTGAGCTCGAATACCTTAAGAAATTGAACCAAAGTAATAAACTAGAAAAACCGAGGTTTTGAGCATCTCGTGGTCGGAGTAAGATCAGAGAGGGGAGATTGGAGCAGTAAAAGGAGGAAACTTTAATTCGAAATTGAGGTTAAAGAGTGGAGTGTGATGGTTTGTGGAACAAAAACATAGTTGGGGAGTTTAATGATTGTTTCTGGAACTGTTTGTTTTGTTAGGTATTTCAGAAATCGAAGAAAGTGGGGGCACTCAAGAGTGACGAGGATGAATATTTTTTCAGAAATGTTTTTTTTACGGAAATAATTTTCACATATATTTTTTCAGATTATTAAATTTTCAATGTTTTTATTTACTATAGTCAATATTTATTATTTAAAATAAATTAATTTATCTTCAAAATAAGAAAAATATTTTCTCCTCAAACTGAGTATTTTATAGTGT
>Ga0123341_1002122_pt1 | contig 15963 bp, 11 predicted proteins | sample Turbeapinknodule_FD_89959 | JGI IMG/M metagenome (GOLD analysis project Ga0123341, IMG submission 89959) | Root nodule microbial communities of legume samples collected from Mexico - Turtle bean Mexico pink nodule | ecosystem: Host-associated > Plants > Roots > Nodule | place: Mexico: Nepantla... | reverse complement strand
ATAGTATGTAGTTTGACTAATATATTAACTAATTCTTTTTTTTATAATATTAATTTTTATTTAATAATTTGTTAGTAGTGAATTAATTGAGCTAGTTGATAGGACCTATGCAAATAAGTATTATGTTTTCAGATATCCATTGAATATTCTAATTATAATTTAAAGTTTTTATTAGAGTTTATGACAAAGTTACATTGAAAATGGTCACGGAATACATTAATATTTATTTACTTTGGACTTCTTCTTAATTTTTTAAATACATTTATTAACCTTTTTAAAATGGTTTCTTGGCATAGGACTACATTATTGGAAAACAAGGTAAAAAAAAACTCAAGTTATTGTGAAGTGGATTGAATATTTATAATGAAGTTTTTTCCAGAATGAATCGACAAAAAGCCCTCGTAATTTGACAAAAAAAAAGCTACTTTTGACCTACTTGTAGTGTCAAGACCTATAAATAATGGGGCTATACAAAAATAAAAAACAATTTATCAATGGAATTCATTTTTATTATATTGTATATCACAAGTGTTCTTAATAAACATATAGTAACAGGTTTCTTGAATAAGATATGTTGAACTTGAGTTTCTTTTTTAAATTAAAAAAACATGATTGGTCAAAGAGATTGTTTGAGGTGTTTAGATAGGTTTTCTTTACTAAATTAATCATGAAAAAGTGTGTAATATTTTGTACCAATATAATAAGACAACAAAAATAATATATTATACAAAATGGATTTTTCTACAAAGTGCTTTTAGAATATTGCTAGGTAAAATGTTTTTTGTTCAGTTTTTGAAGTTTACGAAAATAAAATTAAAAAAAAAAATTTGGAACCTTTGATATCAGCCTTTTATTTTGACTACATGTTTACTATTTTTATTTTTTAAGTAATATTGTTTTGAGAATATTCCTATAAATAAAATTCAGAAGCTTAATAGTATACGGCTTTGAAATGAGTTGTGACTTGTGTTATGTACCAAACTAAGTCAAATATAAAATTATCAGTGCTGTTAAAAATATGTATCAAAAGATAACATAAACCTAACTACATTACTTTTCTATTTGAATGTGCATTAATTTGAGAATAATTTTATTGTTTAATCGTTGAAACAATGGAAATGAGTGTTCTTTTATCAACAAATAATAAATAGAATAAAAAAAATAGTATTTTAGAAATATTTAAATTTTTATAAAAATGGATGGAAATGTTCTTCTCATTTAATTTGGTGTTCATTCTTGTATTGTATTGCAGAAAAAAAAAACACTTTTTTTAAACCGCTAAAAAACATATTTTCAATTAAACAATGCAGTTTAAATTATAAAAAAGATGGTATTATATTTTCTTTGGAGAGAGACATAATTTGAACTCATAAAATTGAAAACTGAGTTGTGAAATTCTTTAATTGGTGAAAACAATTTTAAAAGTGAATTTTAAGTTTAATTCAATCTTATAAATTCGACTTTAAATGATATTTATTTATATATATATATATATATATATATTATGAAATGTCTTTAATTTTAGTTGATGTGATCACTTTTTTCACACTGAGATAATTTGTGCGTGAAACTATATATTTATGGGTGGTCTGATAACAATAAGATAGGTTGTAAATGATCTAATATCATCTTAAGAAGTGAACTTTAAACTTAACTCAATTTTACAAAATCGACTTATAAGATAAGGTTTACATATTATGAAATGTTTTTTTTTATACCTAAGTGATGTTTAATCTCCAACAAACAAGATAAAACAGGAAAAAAAAAGTTAAATTAAGTTCAAATTTGATTCTTACTTTGGAAAGAATTTTTACATTAACAAATTGTAAAGTCCATTATTCAAGGTGAAGGTGAAGTCGAATACAAAGTCACAAATAAAAAAAATATAGAGTTTCAAAATCTCGCAAATTCATATAACTTTGAAAAAACTCTTGGTCTCTCTTTGTATTTATGATTTTACTTGTTGGAGAAAAAGAAAATGATAAACTTGAGGTGATTGTGAGAGTTGAATAAAGTCTAAACACATCAAATATGTGTATAATTTAAAAAAAAAAAACAAATTTCAAAATGTTTGAAATAGTTATTTCCATAAAGAAAATATTTTTCTTAAAAAGCTTACAATATGATTCTTCCTATTACATTTAAATGAGAATCTATAATACAAGTTTTTTTCTCTAACTTATACATGTATTTTTTGTCCTACAAATCAAAACTTAGAAGAGTGATTTTTTTTCTCTAACTTATACATGTATTTTTTGTCCTACAAATCAAAACTTAGAAGAGTGATTATATTATGCATGTACATTTACTAAAGATGTAACCCATTTATAATCTATGATACAAACGTAAACTATTTTGCTCTCAGTCACATACACATCATTTAATCTCATTAAATTATGTTTATCTTTTGTGTGTTTATTTATATTATGTTTTCATTAGATTTTGTTTATGTTACAATCCAACTAGTACATGTGCATCCATTTCTTGTCATGTATTTTAAATTATTTGACTTTAAAAATCTTTTTATTGAATTAATAAAACATAAAACCCATAAATGACCACTAATTTATTATTATATAAATTTAGATAAGTTAAGTCTTGAATATTTATTCCAATTAAAGTAAATCTCTAGGTTCAAAAAGCTCATATACGAGCTCTTACAGTATATGAGTATTAAAATTTGAAAAAGCTCTTACACTATATATAGTAGAATTATTTATGTTAGCATATATATATATATAAATTTATTCCTTACTTTATTAGTATCATTTTAGGATTTTTAAGCCTTTAATATATGAGTATTAAAATATTATTTATTTAATATTATGATGTTATATTAATATCAACAAATATATTGTATGCATTTTATTATTATCATGTACTTTAAGTGGTCTATTAATATAAACTCAGTTAAATAATCATTTTAGTTGGTTATTGCTGTATAATTGTAGTCTCTAAATTATTGAATATTTGTACTTTTAGTTAAGTTTTAAATTTTACATATACTTTATTAATGTAAGGAGAAAGAGTATTTAACCTTCTTAAAAAAAATCTATAAATATACACTCTAAATTTTAATTTGCATTAATTGATCTTCGAACTCGTCATTTACAAGTAAAACTTTGAACTTGATTTTTGTTTTAATTAATTTTTAAACTTTATTATGTGTTTTATTAGACACCTAAATTTCAATTTCGTTCGAATCAATCCCTAAATTTATCACTTTTTTGTAAATACTTTTTCTATTAACATCAAGTTAAATAATTTACACTAAATTTTCAATAAAATAAAATAATAATTTTCTTCTTTTGTTATAATTTATTTGTTTATATATTTAAATAATATAAAAATAGGATTTTAAAAATATAAAATAACAATCAGAAAACGATTAAAAGGTGTATTTAATTTTCAATTCTAAATTTTATTATATTTTAATGTTTGTAAATCATTATACATTATATATAAAATCTGCAGAATTTTATTATAGTTATTTTAAAACTATATTAATAGGGTTTTCATCATTATTGGAAAATTAGACTTACACTACATCACTATTAAATTTAATGGATATTATATTATTTTTTATATTACACAACTATATTAATTTGCGTAAATTATATGATGCTGATTTTTTTATTTACTCAATAGAAACAAAATAATAGTAAAATTCATTTTATAAGTCGCGCATATTAAACTGTTATTAATAGTCAATGCGACAAAAAATAAATTTTTGAAAAAAAATGCAAATAAATTACGTGTTTAATTTATTTTTGTTATTTTTATTTTTAAAGCCGTATTCATTATAAAATAATTTTAAAAAAATTATCCACGACAATAAAATGATCCAAGAATATTAACCTTCAATGATAGATTTTTAAGACCAAAATTCCTAGAAAAAAGTTTATAAAGATATTAATGAATTATTATTTTTTAATGAAAATTATTTAACTCGAAATTTTTAGAAAAATTATTTATAAAAAGTTAAAATAATTAAAATTAAATTATATTTATAATGTATATAGCAATAAAGATTAAAATCAATTGAAATAAAACTAAATTCATAATGAATGAAATTTGAGATTAATTAAGACTTGGAGAGTTTGGTTTCTAAATGGAGTAAAGTTTAGTAGATGCTAATTTCTCTTCTTTTTATTCAATTAAACTCTAAAGTTAACTCGTTTATTTAAAATATCATAAACAATAAGTAATTGAAATGTAAAAGAATATAAATACATATAATTTAAAATTTAACCAAGATTATTTCTTTAAAATAAAATATTAAAATCTCAGAGAAAATTGAAAGACTAATTTATAAGGTAGCTTATAAATTATTAGTTTAAACTTAGGAAACGAGATTGTTAATCAATAAAAGAATGTGAGTGTAGGCAACAACATGATTCACTCACTGTAGTTCATTACAGTGATCATGACACCAACGCATAAAAAGCACTCAAATTCCGTGAGCTGAATTTGAACAATTCAAAATGAAACTGCGAATCCAAAACCACCGAAGAAGGAACATCAAACTTCTTCTTCTTCTTCTTGCTGTTGCGATTCTGTGTGAAATTTCCATAGCTGAAAGCAATGATGGAGTTACACACATCAAAGGAGGCCCAGATTCTGTGGTTTGGGTGGTTCAGCTTTCCGATCTTCATTTCAGCGTTCACCATCCAAACCGTGCCCGCGATTTCGCGAAATTTGTGGGGCCCGCTCTCTCCCTCATCAACCCCTCCCTCGTCCTCATCACTGGCGACCTCACTGGTTCGTCTTATCTTTTTCACTGCCCACCTTTCAAGTTTCAATTTTGAAGCCAAAATTGTTTATGGGGTTTCGAATAATGACGTGTAGGATTTGTTCTAAGAATTTGCCTAGAATGCATTTTTATAGTCGTCTAATCATAAATTGGGGTAGTAAGCGTTGACTTTTTGAAATAATTGCTTGGAGAGATAGAATTTAATTAGAATGTACATTTAAAGGTGTAAATTTGTTAATATTTATGATTTCTGATTGGTTGTCAGTCTTGAAAATTTTAAAATAGAGAGCATACTCCTAACTGTTTGTTTACGTATACATGTTTCTTAGGTAATAAAAGGGTATGAGTGTGATGTATTTTTAAACAAATGACTGAATTAAGGGAAGCTAGTGTAAGAGATACCATACCAGGTGGTAGTTGATGAGATTTCATGGTTGTAAATTGTAATTGTAATTTACTCTAAACGTTATTCATAGAGATGATTTTTTATTAGATAATTATGTATGAAGATTAAACTCTCTATTCTAATTTTTACCAGACGGTAAAAGCAAGGATTTGCTGACAATGAAGCAGAATGAGAATGAATGGGTGGAATACCAGAGAGTGCTGGACACTGTTATTGAGAGAAGTGGACTCAACAAGAGCCTGTTCTTTGATCTCAGAGGCAACCATGATAGTTTTGGTGTTCCTGTTGTTGGTTGTTCCTTTGATTTTTTTTCTAAATACAGCATCAGTGGGCAGTTGGGAAGAAATGGGCGTGTCAATAGTGTCACAGTTGAGGTCAGTGTCGCATATTCATTTACTCCTGAGTAAATATCAATTTATGAAATTGAAATGTTGCTGTTTTCCTGACTTTAGATCAAGCATTAAGGTGTTTTTAATGTTCACAGTAAGCATATTGTAAGACGGAAATTTAGATAACAGACTCCATTTGGATCCATGGGATGAGAAAATTAAGTGTTGAAACCATGATGAAATACATGCAATATACTGAACTATAAAGTTGTTAAAACCAGCTCCTTGATTTTTCTTGAGTTGTTGTAACTATTTACTTCTTTAACTTTATAGGAGTTGAATCCTTAGAGACTAAATATCGATATTAATAAAATTAAGGGAAGGGCTCTCATCTTTTCTTACTCCAATATATGTTTTCTGCAACATGTTACTTTATCCTGCCAATTTCTGGATTACCCTGGAACCATTTTTGTAAAATCAGAGTTTGGATGATCATGCATTTATATGTTTGAACTAGACTAAAGAATTCAGAGCTCTCAAACTGTAGGCTCGGTTCTTTATATTATTATGTTGCTTGGTGCTATGATGTTCTCTCTTACTTATTTTATTTTTACATACTCGCATTGTATCACACAGACCAAGGAACGAAAACATCTCTTTGTTGGGTTTGACAGCTCAATGTCAACTGGCTTACGAGGTCCAACCAATCTTTTTGGGCATCCCACAGATCAATTACTAAAGGATCTAGACTTGAAACTCTCACAGTGGGATTCTCAGTCAGAAAAACCAGTTACCAAAATTTCCTTTGGGCATTTTCCACTCTCATTTTCTGCACCCTCAATTTCCGGAAGGACCTTGGAAGATGTTTTCCTAAAGCATTCCATATCAGCTTACCTGTGTGGGCATCTCCATACTGGATTTGGTCTGAACTTAAAGCGGCACCATCAGTTGAATAATCATTTTTCACCCTTGCAGAAACTTTTTCAGTTCAATATACATCAGAGTTCGTTTGAAAGTACTGTAAATTGTTCAATGGGAGTCACACCAATTCAAGACTTTTGGGAGTGGGAGATGGGTGATTGGAGAAAGAGTAGAGCCTTTCGAATTTTAGCCATGGATAGAGGCCATGTTTCATATGTTGATGTTGATTTCAAATCAGGAACCAAACATGCAATTATATTGCCAACTTTTCCATTAGACTCTCGCTTCATGATAACATCTTCATGCCATCACAACTATGAATGTAAATTTGTACCCCCTTCGTCTTATGAGAAAATTCGAGCTCTGGTGTTTTCTGTTTCCCCGGTTGTATCAGTTGTAGCTAGGATCTACGATTCAAAATCTGGAAACCTTGATTTAGTCGTAGAAACACATATGATCAGGCATGCTGATGAGAACGCCACGGGAGACCTCTATCTTGCACCATGGAATTACAAAGCCTTTGAGGATGCTTCTCCTGATAGATATTGGCTTCAAATTGAAGCAAATGACACTGAAGGCAGATCAACTTTGACTCAGTTGAGGCCGTTTTCTATCAATGGTCATAGCCTCAAAGTTTCTTGGAGCTGGAAGGAGTTCTTGGTCATGGGGTGCCAATGGGCTGCCCTATACTACCCAATGTTCTGGTCTGCACTTTACTTTTTTTTTATATTCCTTCTTCTTCCTAAAGCTCTCCTTGTTTTTCCAAAGAAGATATACACTTACAAGAACTTCATTGCCAATGAAGACTTAGTAAATGGTGTATTATGGTTTCTCCAGGAGCTCTGCAGGATCCACACATTATGGTTTGGTTGGATAGCATACCTATTTTATCTGATATTGTTCCCCTGGTTTATGGGGCAAGTTTTTAATGAAGGGGAAAATATGGTATACATGACCTATATGGGGTGGGTCATGGAGACTTCTAATGGAAAGGGGAAGCTTGAGTATGTTGGATCTCCTGATATCATGGTGGTGGTTCTTCCCCATCTATTATATGTGGTTTTGCCAGCAATTTTGGTCACTGGTGCTCTGACAGCAGAAAGAGCAATTTTCCGGGAACATGTGTTGGCATTCTTGGAGAAGAAAAAAGATGATCTTCGTATGCACTCTAGAAAAACTGTATTAAATGACCACCAGAGCAGCATAGTATCAAATGTTCACCTTTGCAAGCGATGGATTCGGAAGCTTCTGTGTGTGGTGTGCGTGGCAATATGTTGGAAACATTTTATGGTAAGGCTTCAAATAAAACTTTGCAGTGAAGTCCATGCAAAAAGAGTACAAAAATAGTAAACCTTAACTGTAATGGATATGGGATCTTCTACACTTTAAAGGGTAAAACAATTTCAGTTGTTAATGACAAAATCAGTAGTTATAACAAAGCGTCCATGTCTTAGCATATCAAGCACCAAATTTCTCTTCAACAATTGATACTACTTAGATTATATTTACCCTCTTTGAAATAGTCAAATCCAATTATAATAGAGTAATCAAAACGATAGTTTGTAGAGAATGCAACCAAAATTAAGAGTTGGTTTAACATGGATTACAGTTATAAGTTTCTCTATTTTTTGGTGGGGAGGGGAGGAAAAGAAACAAATACCTTTCTTGGGTGGTCTTTTAAAATGTTCTCGGATAAAATTGAAGTGCCACCTTGATAACCAACACCATAAGAGGTCAATGTTAATAGTACAATATGAAACTCTTATTTTAGTTAGAAAATAACACCAAATACTTAAAGTTGTACACGTAAAGTTCTTCCCCTTGCTAATTCAAGACAGATTTTTTGGTTGTCCTTGCTTTTTCCTTTTTCTTTCGTTCCTTTTTGTTCATCTTGTCATTTACTTTACTTTTTCCGTTACAGAATTGCAGAACTCTTCTAAAAGCTTATGAGATGAACCCAGTTCTCCATTTCCTGGGCTATGGGATTTCAGTTCCCTTCTTATTGGCATATGGTATCATCAAAACCAGAAATGCTGGATGAAACTTGTTCCAGAGGTTCACATGTACCAAGTCTCCATGTTTTAACAACAACCAGAGGAAACACTTGTGGTTGAAGCTAGCTGGGTTCTACAAACATTATAGACCCATCAACTAGTTGTCTGGTATATTCATCCACCCAGCAACTAACCTCGTTCACTATGACATTTTTGTGTCAGAATTCATAGGGCTTGTCCTTCATAGTATGCGCTTGTAGTTGTTAGAAGCACCAAAAAAGACCTATCCAATATGGTAATGGTTTAGTTTAACATGGGTTGAAGAAGTATGCAACAAGTTACTTTGGTCTCTGAGATTTTTTACCAATGTGGTGCAATCATAATTGTTAGAGAACTATATTTAAACATTGATTCAGATTCAGTTTATCGGCAAATAGAAAAATTCATTTAAAAAAAAAGTACTTAAAATCATTTTCATAACTCCAAATTTTTTTTAAAAAATACAGTCAATTAAAAGTTCAATAATTTCCAATATCTTACAGCTTTCAACATCTAAGACTCTGTACCAATTATGTTCTGAATAGACAAACTAAATATATGAATGTCGTCTTCTGCAATTCAATATGAATTTACATATAATCAAATTGTGTAGTATTAAGATTATTTTCTAGATAGACTGTTCGTAAGCATTTACAATGAAATAAAAAAAACTTATTAACCATTAAAATTAAATTTATTATATCTACTTTCAATGAATTTAAATCTTAGAAGTTAAACTCAATTATTTTAAGAACATCTAATATACTTTTAAACGTCACAATTCAATAAAATATGATTGTTTTAAAAATTACATATTAATAGGTCAATTAATAAATAACATTCCATATGGTATATTTATATTCATAATACTTGAAATATATCTAATAAATATGGCTTCATTATTATTTCACACCAAGTAAAAATAAATAAAATCAAATACATTATTTAAAAAGTAAGGACAAATATAAATAAACCACACAAAGTTATTAAAAGAGAGTTGGAAAAATAAAAATAGGGTACAAATGGAATATTCTCCTTTTATACATTACAGTTAGTTAACACAGTCAAGTCTAAGCTTGCAAAACAAAGTAAAGGGAGCATTGAGATATACGGTAATCAGGAACTTGCTTACAGTGGTCAACAAGCATTAAGTGCAACCCACTATCTTAAACTTTTACGAAGTCTAAACTAAGAAATCTGAAAGTAGCGAATAAGATGTCAAACATTAAACATTATACGAACTTTGTGGTCGTTCATCAATGGCGGCAGAAGATGATTTCAGGGATGGCAGCGGTGAAGTTTCACCAGGTTTCACACTTTCACGACCCGGCGGTAAGCACCTTTTTGAAAAAAATGCAGCAATACTCTTCGGTCCCTCACTGCTTTTTTCTGACAGTTCAATCAGACATAGTTTAGATATTGAAACAAACAGCATCAAGACTTCGGGGAGAAATGTTTGGGATAGTGAAGATAGCATACCAGGTGTAACTGCCAAACCAAGCTTATCCAGAACTTCTTTCTTCACCTGGATAAAAATGAGAAAAATAAATTTCAGCATAATAGATACACACTAGACTCAATCACGAAGAGAGAGTGCTTGTGTCCCCAGACACAGTCTAAATAGCATTGGTTTTTTAGGTCGTGATGCGCAAATTTATTTACAGCTTGGCATCTCAATGACACAAAAACTTGGAGTCCAGGATTAAAAAAAAGGTAAAGGATCACCCTCATTAACTTTATGAACCATTTATTGATCATGGAGAGGGAATTTGAAAGATTTATTAGGAATTATTCAACCCTTTGCCAGATGATGATAAACAGTCACCTACTGCCATCCCGATGAATAAATAGATACTACATTGCAAGTTATCGGATGGCTTTGGTTCAACACAACTCCATACGAATCCAATTCAACGTAAAATCAATTGTTAAGGGGCCCAACCAGGTTAAGACAATTTGCATGTCCTCTCCATATTTAACCACCCAAGTTCATTATGGGTCAAATGTTTGTTGGGTTTGTGACTACTATCCACCAATAGCAGCATTAAGGGTTTCATGGGAAGAAATGATATTTACACCACATACCAAGAATCACAACTGTAAACAGTTTAATTGGTATCCAAATGTGCTTGATAATGTTGTAAGGTGGGTAATATAAATCTACTTGCAAATTATACTTAAACGGTTAATTTTAATGTCTTTCACTAAAATAATTAGCAGCAATTGCTAGATTGTGAGATCTCCACCAAACTAACCTGCAAACGGTTATCAACATAGTCAGATACTTCACGCACTTTATTCTTCATCCAGGACTTGGGAACAGAAGGAAATTTCTGTTGCAAAGACACTAACACTTTATTCATACCTTGAGAACAACTTTGAATAGTGGTCACCTGAAATGTTAACAAAACCTTTGTAAAGTGATAAAACTTGCATGCTATGCAATAAAATTAGCCACAAAATGAAAGTGGGAGACAGAATAAAAAGGGAAGCTTTCCCAAATCCCTGCACCTGGCAATCAACTGACATCATGATTGATTGTTCCCTCAACCAACTTCACTACACTGAGTCTACCAAACTACACACATCTTGATAGATACATGAAAATTATCCAACTCAAACGCATAACTTACAATTATGGGTAGGTCTGAGTCAGGAATGGCCGCTATACCAGAACTTGCACTAGCACCACCTTTACCAATAGAGGGACGAACCTTTTGTTCCTCGTCTTGCATCTTAGCTATGGGTATTTCTACAAGTGAGCCGCCAGGAATTACGTACATACTCAAGGCCTGCAAGCACGTCTGCTCCAACTTGGAAATACCACTGATATTGTGATTTGATAAACACTCCTTGTCGTGAAACAAATTTGATATAATCAAGGGTTGATTTTTCCGGAGAGCATGCTCTGTCAAACTGTTTAGATATTTTTGTTGCCGAAGTAAAGCACAAAACTCCACACTCTCAACGTTATTCTTATAGCTAGATGAGCTATCATTCCCCTCAATCTCATCATCTATTTCCATGTCCACTTGTGCAGCACCCTATATAAATAAAAACAAATATGACTAATCAGTTGTAGTGGCTTTAAGATTCAAAAACAGTTGCCTGTTACCGGTACAACTGTTCAAGGTGAAATAAAACAAGCCCTTGTTCATGCACCTATCCCAGCCCTTGCAATAGGCTGATAAAAGAATACAAAGCATGCATATGGATATTGAGACATCAAAAGGTCTAAACATCACTCATCTCAGAATCATTGAAATGCAAAACATTGTCATAACAAACGCAAACTGATTACAGCAAAAAACACCAAGCATATACCTCATCTGCGGATAGATAGCCATCTGGTACAAAAAAACCATCTTCACTTTCTTCATCAGATTTTGAGCATTCCTCTTGGCATTCCTCTTCATCTTTATCACAATCAGAAAGACTTTCACCAGGTTCCTCCTAAAACAGACAGAATGTTAGCAGATGAATGGCATCCATTGTAAATTAATTCAGTTAAATACAACAAAAATCAATTCACCTCCTCCCACTCCTCATCACTGCTGACATCATAATCCAGGCTTGGATCCTTCCTTAGCGGATGGCGTGGTCCAACAATATGACTAGAAATACATATTTTAATACACATAAGCAAACTCGAACAAGAAAATACAGAAAACACATCATAACATTCAAAAGCAAAATTACTGTTGATACTAGCTTTAAAGTAATCATTTATAGGCGTTTAATCAAATCAACAAAAGAGCCTCTGACAATAGTGACAATATCTGCATAACTAAATATTAGACGAACAGTAAAAATAAAAAAAAGTTCATTCATGAAGTACAATCTAACCTTTTTGTAGGCCAAACACCATAAAACGCAGGTCTATGAGACTTGTCAAACTGATATAATTGTCTCGCCCGACGGTACTTCTTACTATCATGAAGAGAACTATCTGCATTCACTGCACATGAACTGATATCAGAACTATCTTCACCCAATCTGTCCACGTGTTTCTCCATGTCCAACTCATCATCATGAATATCAGTTTTAATAGCTGTCAGCTTAAGCTCCTTAAAAGCTTCAGTCCTAGGCTTCTGACGTAAGCCCCAATTCTGTTTTCTGTTAGAGCGAATTGATTGTCTTAAAGAGCGCCATGAAGAAAAGTGTGACCTGAAAAGTGAACACTTTGAGTTAGATCTGAAAACAGAACAACCGGTGTAAAAATAGAATGTTGAAAGATACTTGCTTGCGAATATCCTCAAGTGTTACATTACTACTTGATGCGAGAGTACAATCCATTGAAAGTGTAGCTGACTCATACAAACTTTCGTTTTTGCTGCTTGACAAATCATCAGTTGATTTGGTTGAAGCTTTGTCATTCTCAGATGAGGAATTAGTTTTACATTTTTTCAGAAAACGCTCCATAATTGAGGCTTGCTTTTCTAAACTACGCTTCTTCTTTAACTCAGCTTCAGCTTTCTCTCGGCGTCGTTGATCCCTTTTTGTTTCCTCTACTTGCTTCTTTTGCTGTTGCCTCTTTACAGGACATTTCTCATCATTTTTGGCCTGACCTTGTGATAATTGTAAATCTGATTCCTAAAAGAATCAAGTAGTTGAAGAAATAAAGTCTTTAATAAACAAAAACTCGATCTTATTTCAATTTTTCATCACATGAATTCAGTCATAAAACAAATAATTAACATATTCATACACATACATAAACTGAGTTATAACAGTAGATGCACCAATACATCATTTTTTGATCCCATATCTCTGATACTGATACTTTCAGATACAAAAGGAATACATACTTATGCAATCAGTGTCCATTGTCTAATACAGTCTATAGAGTCATTCGGACAAGTGATTTTTTTTAAATAAAAAAATTGCCAATATATCATCATGTGCTCTAGTCTCTCCATTGGCACTCGTGAACACTGTAACTCCACTGGCTTTACATGGTAGTGCTGCTGTATCACCAGATTCAGAGCTGCTCAATTATCCTTTTGGGTCCCGGTACACAGAAATCAAATGGTGGTTTTGCCGTCCCTTTTTTCTTTTTTTCAAAATGCATTTTTGTTTTGCCTTTATAATCTTAATTTCTCAATGTTTGAACTGCACCAATATCACCTAAAGCTGCATTTCAATTTTCACTCTAAAGTTAATATTTAATAATTCTTTAATATAGGTTGTTTGTCTGTTTTGCACTCCAACAAGGTCACCGAAACTTAACAAGCAATTTCTAGTGTCAGGTTAATTTTTAAAGTAATACATGTGTCACTATTATGTTAATTCTTACCGTGTGAAACATATTCAAGTTATAGTATATAATAATATTTCTATTCTATATCCTAAAGCTGTATTGTTATACTATATTAAAAAAAAAATATTCTTCTGTCTAAACCATTTCATTGTTACATCATCTATTATAATAAGTATCTTTTCATTTTAATATTATAAGTATTAAATATTTTTGCTATATACTTTTATTATATAGTACAAAAAATATATAATACTGCTTTAAAAAAATAAATTTGATTAGCAATTGCACTTATATACTTGCAAAAATATCAATGTCTAATACATATATTTTTAATTCAAATTTTTTTAATATATTCTTTAAAAAGTAAAGCATCGTAAATTTTAAGAATAGGCATGCCACTATATCCGATTCATAACATTTCCACGCATCGTAGGTTATAAGTTATAATAAATACCATCTAATGCTGTTAGCTAGTAGAAATATTCATTTTGAACATATGTAAAACATGATTGCACTGCCCATGAGAGCAACATCAAGAAATAGCAACTTCAGCGATACAGAACATATAACAGGGTCAAAATAGCCTCACTTACATTGGGCTGTGTTTCTCTTTGCAGTTCATTGTGCATGCTTGCTTTCTCTTTCTCAGCTTCTCTTCTATTTCTCTCCAGCTGCTTAATTAGCAATTTACTTTCTTGATTTGCTCTTTTCTTGTCCCTACAATCATATGTTAGAAAATTAAACCAATCATCACAGACATTTAAATATTTGAGACAACAACCAAATCATGTCAGGAAGTGTACATGTCTTCACAGTTTTTCTGCAACGAACTTTCCACTAACAAGCGGATATCTGCCTCAGGAAAAGCTTTATTAAGCTTTGTCGATGCCCTCTTCAAGGCATCATTGTAATTTGGCTCACTCTCTAGCTTTTTCAAAGCTGATATCATTTCTGGAAAAAAAAAACAATTTTAGCAAAATACTTATTAAAGAAGCAAACAACCACATTCCCAAAACTTGATCAAATAAATAACTATTGGAAAGGCTAAATAAAATGAAACACCAACTACGAAAGTAAATTATGGCAAGATTCAGTATAATTACAGCTACAAAACAAACAAAAAAAAAGCCACAATACCAGAGACAGCAATAATCCTCTCATGGATCTTCTTCCGGCACATGCGTCGAACACCAAGCTGTCCTCGAACAGATTTCGGCATCAATTTCAAATCCCTCGTCTGCATCACCGATACAACAAGTATAAACAAATTACATTTTGATGATCAAATCCTAGCATGCATGTTATACGATTGAATAATTAATGAACCAAAATTCAAGATAAGCAAGAATTCACAATCACCTCCCAACACCAGAGACACGACTCCGCGTAGTCCTCCAACACATCAGCGTCGGCATTAGGCACACCGTAAGTCACTCTCTGTCCAGCAAACAACACGCTACTCTTCACAGTAGCGTAGGTCACCGGCTCCGCCAGCACGATTGCGCCGCTACCGACCTCGCCGTTCAACCTATCGTGGATCTCGTCAACAAGCTTCGACAGCGGAAGGTCGCTCTCCTCCAACAGAGCCGACACGACGGCGTTTCGCGAACCGCCGCACTGACTCAGTTCGATGCGCACTTTCTCAGCCATCGCGTCCTTATAGTAGCGGAACAACGCCTGGAGCTCATTTCCTAGGGTTACGAGGTACGCTTGCTTCTCCTCAGCACTCTTTAGGTTTTGCAGCAACGATTTCCTACTCCGCGGAGTGGTGGTCGTCTTGGCGCGATTCGATTTCGGATCTTGAGGAAGAGAACGAGGCGGAGTAGACACGTGTTCGGCGTTCCCGGCCATGGCCCCCGTCGGCGCTGCCATTTCCACCTCCAACACTTTTCCCAAAACCTGTTTTGAGTTTTGACAACGAATTCGGAACCTGTGAGATCTGTGGTAAAAACAATTGAACTTAACCCTATTTATTGTGATGTAGTGTGTAGGAGAATAGATGAAGAAAAAGGTTGGACATATATAAACAAGAATTATGGTAATGAAAAATTGGTTTTGGGGAAGAAATGAAAAGGTTGAGAATATAAACACAAAAAATGGGTAAGGGATTTGTTTTCGCGCCAAACTCGATTGATTTCGCTCCATTGCCGAATGTATTTTTCGGGTATCCAAATCAATTTTCGGGTATCCCGAACCCTGTTTTTGTCCATCTTGACCCGATAACAATAATGTATTACAGAGTAATCCAATTATTACTATTT
>Ga0123341_1002120_pt1 | contig 15964 bp, 16 predicted proteins | sample Turbeapinknodule_FD_89959 | JGI IMG/M metagenome (GOLD analysis project Ga0123341, IMG submission 89959) | Root nodule microbial communities of legume samples collected from Mexico - Turtle bean Mexico pink nodule | ecosystem: Host-associated > Plants > Roots > Nodule | place: Mexico: Nepantla... | reverse complement strand
GTGTAATATTGAGATACCTGAACAATGTTTTCAAAATATACATTCTGAGAAAACATTGTCATAGTTTTTATGAGATTTTTTTTAATAGAATGGACAGATCGAAACAATAAATAAGTAACAAATGAAATTTTTATCAGATTAATTTTAGGTTTGACTCTTTACAAAATTAAGTTTCTAACAATAAATCAAAGTCCCAAGATAAAAGTAAATTAAGTCATGAGTGGTAAACACCACCCACAGAATTTGACATTTGACTAAGAAATTAGATGGGCCCTGCAATTCAGGGTGCCACTGTAAAAAGCTGGGTCTTAAATTTTTTTATCCAATCAAAGCTACTTAAATAAAGTGAAATGTTCATTAAGATTTTCTAGGTAAAAAAATGTCAGAAGTGTTATTTTTTTAACAAAAAATTAAGCACTCTGCATTTGTTAGAAAAAATAATTAATGCTTTGTTTGAATTTAATTTTATACTATCTTATTTAATAAATAAAAATTGTAGCTTTAGTGCACAGCTAACTTGAATACTGTGTGCTGAGTTAACCTTTTGGTTTCTTCCCATTCTTCACTCTATAGGGTTGATCAAATAAATATTTAATTCAGATGGGAAAACAATAAATTTAAATTATTTTTATTTTTTTAATTGAAAATAACTAAATTTATAATAGACATGTAGATTTTTTAAATTATAATAATAAAGGAGAAAAATGTCTGCTGTAACAGTGGAGTTATCTTACACGGAATTTGGTTTTACAATAGGTCATCATCTTTTTCTTCCTTGGACTAAGTACAAACAATTTCTCCGCACAGAAAGAGCTAAAAACAAAAAGTGTTTAAAAAAGAGCATTATAAGAGTGCAAGCATAATCGCAAACTCCTTGTGCTCATATATTTCTTCATCAACTCTTCTTCTTCTCTCTGACTCTGTGTGCGTGGAAAAGAAGCGAGGATGCATTCCGGTCACTTACTTCTCGAGGAACCCATTCGTATGGTTTCCATCCTCAAACCATCCAAGGCCGTCAGTAACTTCTTCTTCTTCATCTTCTTCTTGTTCTTGTTCTTCTTATTATTATTCTTGTTCCTCAACGCTCTTTTCTTTTGTTTGTTTTTTATATTTATTTTGCATTTTCAGAGTTTCTTTCCCGCAATGACGAAGATCGTTGGTACGCTCGGTCCCAAATCTCGATCGGTCGAGGTTATTTCTTCTTGCCTTAAAGCTGGAATGTCAGGTATATATTTCTCTTCCTTTTGCTTCATTGTTGTTCTGATATTTCTCTCATTTTTCTGATTCTCCACCGTTTGTGAAACGCTTATTTGATGTTGGATGATTTTTCTCTTTTTCTGCTGTAGTGGCTCGTTTCGACTTCTCTTGGTGCGATCCTGAATATCACCAAGAGACTTTGGAGAATTTGAAAACTTCTATCAAATCTACTAAGAAACTCTGTGCTGTGAGTTTTTCTTTTTCATTCTTTTTACTTAATATCGTTTTTTGGTTCAAACATTCTCAAAAAGAATTGATTGCTTAGGTTAGAAGCTACCCATGAAACCCTTGTGTTTCACATCTTTGTTGTCCGTTTCGTTGGGATTAAGGTTTTTCTGAGTGCGTGAGGAATATCTTTTTTTGACCCTCAAATTTATTCATGCATGCATTGTTATTGTTTAGGTTTCTTGTTGAATTTGTTAATGTAATGGAAAAGGTGCTGAGTGTTGTGGTTACTCTGTTAACAGGTAATGCTGGACACGGTGGGAGCAGAGATGCAGGTTGTTAACAAAAGTGAGAAATCTATCTCGCTGCAGGCTGAGGCTCAGGTAGTTCTGACTCCTGACCGGGGACAAGAAGCATCTTCACAGATACTGCCTATCAATTATGATGGACTGGCAAAGGTTCATTAAACTTTTCATCCTTGTCGTGATATTCTTTGATTGACTTACTATTGGAAAGTGTCTTGGTTCTGATCACCCCTAGCCCCCTTAATGTTGGCCTCTTTGGGGATTTCCTAATTGCAGTCTCAAGGCTGGTGGTTTAGTTCTACATGGCTAGTGATAAGATCAAAATAATATAATATAAGTGGAAAACAACTATCATCTTGCAAGTTGTTTGTGAGATTGAATTAGGATTTTAATACTTACTTTTCATGTACATATTTTCTCCGAATTAACCTGAGCGGTTTAGTCTAGTCATTTATACTCTTCATTGCATGTGATTGTACTTGGTTTGGAGTCTATTGCACCTTCATGGCACTGCTTAGCAATTTTGCTCTTGCTTATGGTGTTAGAACTTATTAGTGGTAAATTCCATTTGCATGATTTTTCCTTGGAGGGCCCTTGCTGAAATTGTAATTTGTTACTCTCTTCAATACATAATTAAGACTCATTTCATTTTTTTCCCAATGCAATGCTTGAATTGGTTTAAACCCTAATCTTATTTGGATTGTTCACAGCCAATGAAGAAGGGAGACACAATTTTTGTTGGTCAATACTTGTTCACGGGAAGTGAAACTACTTCTGTTTGGCTAGAGGTATGAGTTGGGTACATAAGACAAAATGTATTCTAATAAGCTCCTTTTTGTCATTTGTCTCAGTCTATATTGTGATTTTTTTTTCATATAGTTGAAGTTAAAACTTTGTTGATGTTATCAAAATCTATGGCAATGGCATAGGCTGACATAAGTAGGAATAGTTGAAGTCCTACATGCATGTTGAGTAGTTATGCTGAAATTATGCAGGTGTCCGAAGTTACAGGTCAGGACGTTGTTTGTACTATAAAGAATTCAGCAACATTAGCAGGGTCATTGTTCACTTTGCATGCCTCTCAGGTTCATATTGATTTGCCTACCCTCACTGATAAAGACAAGGAGGTAATTTCTACTTTTACTTGCATGTTTAAATGAGTCACTTATCATCAAATATGTATAGTTTGTATGTGCCTAAATATAGGGTTTTTTAAAAATTTTGGGCTATTATTTTTTCCTTGTAGGTTATAAGCACCTGGGGAGTTAAAAACAAAATTGATTTTCTGTCATTGTCATATACTAGGCATGCTGAAGATGTTCGCCAGGTAACTTGTCTAGTCTTCCACATTCTTTACTTTGTTTAGTTTTTTGGAGTTCATAATTGGCCATTTAATTTATTTTTCTAGAGCTATTTCAGGTTTTCTATTAAAAAACTGTTGTGTGCTTGAAATGCAGGCCCGTGAATTCCTTTCTAAGTTAGGAGATCTAAGCCAGACTCATATATTTGCAAAGATTGAAAATATTGAGGTGAACTGCATTTTTTCATAATTCACTGGACAATTTAGTTTTTATGTAAATTAAATTCCTGTCAGTGTTCTGATTCAACAGCATATGCACACCTGTATTGTTTTTTAGGGATTGACCCATTTTGATGAAATTCTACAAGAAGCAGATGGTATTATTCTTTCCCGTGGGAATTTGGGCATTGATCTTCCCCCGGAGAAGGTTAGATTCTTTGATAAACGAATCTTATTTGTAGACTGGAGGGCTCTACTTGTGTATGTCAAGAAAGTATTTATTACTTCAAATATTATAGATTTGTTTTCATAATGAATTGAAATAAGTATATGCTTCAATAGGTTTTAGTAAGAGCTGATACTGGACAAAATAGTTCCTATTTTACTTTATGTTCTTGCTCTCTTTTGAAATGATTTTTTTATTTAAATGCTTGAATCAATTTTTTCTTGCCTAGATCATCTGGTCCACTTTTTTTTTAATGGATGGGGTTGGCACTTGGTGGTTCAAATAAGTTTTAGCTAGTAGGTTGATATCCTAAGTATGGAGTCTTTTATATTATATTTGATTGTGAAATTATGAATTTCCCCGAGTACCTTTTTACTAATAACTTGACTAGTTTTTTTTTTTCAAAACAACATAGTTTACCAAGCTTGTGCAAATGTTCCAAATGTCCGTTTTTGAACCACTATACATGACTGGTGTTGTGAGTCTTCATCTGTTTATAAGTGTAAATAAATGTACCAATAGTCATTGAGTGAGTATGGTTTGCTGTTAAAACCACAAATTTCGAGCAAAGAAATAAATGAGACTTTTGCTGAGCGAGGGAATATATCATCTAGAGTGGAATTGGATGTTTGACCTGAGTCAGTTGTATTGAATTGATACTTAATTTCAATGTCCGTATTGTCAATCATAATTGTCTCCATAAAGTGAAACCTAATCATTTATAGACTGACCATTGCAGAGGTGTTAATCAACTACTATTTGCTTCTGTAGGTATTTTTCTTTCAAAAATCTGCCCTTTACAAGTGTAATATGGCTGGGAAACCTGCTGTGCTTACACGCGTTGTGGATAGCATGACTGACAACTTAAGACCAACTCGTGCAGAAGCCACTGATGTTGCCAATGCTGTTTTAGATGGTAAGTTACCTGTCACATGATCCCACTAGTCAGGGTGGTGGTGACTACTAGGATGTCCTGGAATTTTTATCTTGTTAAGTTTATATTTATATCATGATGAAATATATTTAATCCCCAAAAGTTCTGATTTTTAGTAGACATTTGAGGTGCAATGGTCTAGAATATTGTAGATTTAAGAATTTGGTAATTAAGGTGATTTACATTGAATTTTCTAGGTATTGTAAAATAGTGAAATTCAACCAACGACAGGACTTGTAAATATGAGAAATGGTCCAGTAAACTGTTGTGCTTGTGTGAGAAGGGAAGGTAAGCGAGTTAAGAAGTTGAAATGGCCATATCTTCTGTGATAAGCAGAAAACAAAGTGTGATGGGGGCTCAATGTTGTTAAATAACCATTTGCTGCCATTACACCATAACATGGTGTTTTTGGTTGGTGAATGGAGGTTCGTAATGGGAGCTCCTTAGGCCACAATGGCATGTTTATATGATGAAATTTTGGTGTTCCACCATCCACCATTGATAACCCTGATGGGCTACCAGGAGAGGAGAGTGTTCATATGGAGAGAGGAAGTTATGGCACTATTTTATTATTGTACACAAAATGATACTGGATTCTTTTTCCCCACATTTCACTGATGTCATTTATCTCCCCATTAGTTCCTATCTATGTGCTTGAGCCTTGAAGTTGTCTACGGAGTCATCAACATTGATTTGCATGGTAACTTGAAACCTTCTGTAAATGACTATCGACTTGATGTATTGCTATCTTCATTTTCAGATTTAGGCCTGCTTCAATAATTTAGTCATTCTTTCATTGGTGACTATATATAGCTGTGCATCTTGCTGTGCTTTTGATATTTGTTTGTGTTACCCAACTTCAATAAATCTCTATCCCTTGATTTTTTCCCCCTCATTTTGACCTTTCACATTGAGTTTTTTTGTTGTTTGCTCTGCATGTTTTTCTCAGAATCATTTATTGGATATTTGTTGAACTGTTATTAACATGTATACAGGGAGTGATGCAATACTTCTAGGTGCCGAGACTTTACGTGGGTTATACCCTGTTGAAACTATTTCTACAGTTGGCAAAATTTGTGCAGAAGTAAGTGCACTTGATTGCTCTTTAATTTCATTTGATACTTCAAATTTGTTTTAGTATGTTAGTATTGTATTTTATGGAACATTTCTGATGAAATTCTTCTGTGTATTGAGAAGCCTGTTGCCTAAATAATTTGGAATTGGAATATTAGTGTTGTGGTTTGACAACTTCACTATTTCAAGCATTTCTGATTTTGCAATTGTATGGTTGGGGGGTTCCTATGCTGCATCTAGTTTTTGCTCAAGACATTCAGACAGGCTTAGGGAACTTCTGTATTAGACTCATTATCATTGATATAACCAAATATCTCAGTTGTTTAACTAAAAATTGCTTTTAATCTTTTGGTTGTATAGTAGTTACTCTGTAATAGGATAATTCTCTCTTGCTCGATCTAGTATTTATTGCTTTTATTACCATTTTTTACATGTGTGCATACTTTATGGCTGAAGATAATATTAAATAAAAGTAAATTTTTATCTTCTGGAGTTAGTGTAACCAGATGAAGATACTATATTCTGAATGACCTGAGATAAGCCAGATATCTAATTTCTTTTTATCTTTCCATGTTCATCCATTTCTCATGAAAAACAAGCTAAGTGAAACTAAAACCTGAGAGTGGCTTGATAAGAACATTGACTGCATGAAATGTTTTAATTTTTTCATTTCTTTTATTGTATGATTTATTTGTGATAAAAATTGCTACGAGTATGAAAGTCTGGCAATTACGTTATTCTCATCACTTTTCTTTATCTGAATATCATTTTCTCTCTAATTTTATGTACTATTTTATCTCCGAAGTTTCATCTAAATAGATGAAGATACTATTGACTTCATTTTAGATAAAACTTGCTAAGAAATGATGGAAACTATGTTGTTCTCACAAATTTTCTTTTTCTGAATTCCAATTTCTCCTAGCCTTTTTTCTTTCTATCTTATAGTGGTTTTAAAGAATATCTTTGTATAATACTGTGGCATTAGTTTTTTGAATGTCAATCCTTTGTTGAGAGAGTTGATTTGACTCATTAAATAGTCTCCTGTTTGAAATGTCACTCAAAATGCTGGCTGAGATTTCCACCTTCTATTTCAGGCTGAGAAAGTTTTTAATCAAGACCGTTATTTTAAGAGAACTGTCAAATATGTTGGAGAACCCATGTCCCACTTGGAATCTATTGCCTCCTCTGCGGTACTTTCATTTCAATCTTTCCTCTTATTTATTTTATGTGGCTCCTAGTGCATGGAATGGTGAGAGGTAGCCTTGTGCTGTGGGCCAGTTTTAGTTTCTTCTTGCTAGTGATTGCCTGTCTACATTGAAAACATATAGTTTGTCTACGAATCTTGCTTTCTTGTCTTAGTGGTTGGTTCCATTTCATCTTTTAAACTTATATGCAAATTATACTTTTTAGGTACGAGCAGCTATTAAGGTGAAGGCTTCTGTTATTATTTGCTTCACTTCATCTGGAAGAGCCGCAAGGTACTGTCTCAATGAATAATTTGTTGTGAATGTTCATATAATATCTAGGAGAGATAAACTACCCAACTTCTAAATTGGATTCAATATTCAAGTAATGTCCGATACAATTTTTCTTCCCTGTGTACTTGTGTCTTTGAGGCTTTTCTAATAGGGTTTCTTGCACTTTTTAGATTGATAGCAAAATATAGGCCAACCATGCCAGTTCTCTCTGTTGTGATCCCCCGACTCAAGACAAATCAGCTGAAATGGAGCTTTAGCGGAGCTTTTGAGGTTAGATCTTTTATGTTGTTTGCATCTTATCCTCTGTTAGGTGTACGTGGATTGCACGGACACCCCCTGTCTTTTTTTTTACAGTCTGGATTATATTATTGATATGATTTTCGGTAAGGTTGGACACAAAATCCAATCCATAATTATCTATATTTATATTAGTTTTAATCCATTTAAATGGATTTATTTCAAATTCAAATTCATATTTTTGGATTTTAAATCCAATCCATTTAATTGGATATGGATTAGATATAGATTGGATACCTTTTTAGATTATCCAAATTGTATTTTGGGATGGATTTTGACTTGGCCATATCCAAGTTAAGCAAAGACAATTTAGACGATGTCAAGTCGAGCGGACCCGAGTCGATGTCGAGTTAGATGGATGACTCAGAATTATTTAGGATGAGTTGTTCTAGACTAGATGATTGGCAACAGTGAACCCCCTTTACCCTTCCATAGTAACTCAAAAACTGACCTTTATGAACCAGAGTTGGTTTTGAAACCTTATCATTTCTAATTTAAATTTGTTGTCGCACATGATTTTAGTCGATTCATCAATGTCTTGAAACTATCCTAATTTTTTTACGCTCTGAACAAATTTCACTTTATTCTACAACTCATTTTATTTTTAATTTATATTTTGATTAAATAACTTAATTTAATATATTATTATCTTTCCATATCTTACGAGGAAGCGACAATAGTAATCATGAACGCTACCACAAACTTTAATCATCGCATTAGTCCTAATTACCTTTCAGGGACTTATAATAACACCGCAACACTTTTCCTCAATCCCTCACTCTCTCCAATCATGCCACGTTTTCCTTCTCAATCCCAAATCCCAAATCTGAAATCTGAATTCCACCCTTCTTCCATAAACCTGTCACTGGCATTGGCCTTCCTCTATGTTGCAGATGCTGCATGGCAAAATGATACACTCGCCCTAACCCAATTCCGCCTCCTAACCGACACCCACGGCAACCTTCTCTCCAACTGGACTGGAGCGGACGCCTGTTCCGCCGCGTGGCTCGGAGTGGAGTGCTCCCCATATGGCAGAGTGGTGGGCCTCTCCCCCCTTTCCCTTAACCTCCGTGGCCCAATTGATTCCCTTTCCCCACTTCTCTACCTCCGCTTCCTCGACCTCCACGAAAACCGCTTAAACGGTACCGTTTCCCCTCTCTTAAATTGCACTGGCCGGGCCGATGTCGAGTCGATTGGGCCTGGGCCAATGTTGAGCTGATCGGGTCTGAGTTGATGTCAAGCTGAATGGGACCGGGTCGATGTTGAGTGGAGTGGGCCCGAGTCGATTAGGCCCTAGCCAATGTCGAGCCGAACGACCCAATATCGAGTCGATTAGACTCGGACCAATGTCAAGCCGAGTTGGCTCGAGCAAATGTCGAGTCTCCCGGGCTCGGGCTGATGTCGAGCCGAACGGGCCCGAGTTGATGTTGAGCCAAGCGGGCCTCGCCATTGTCGAGTCGTCCGGGCCCGGACCGATGTCGAGTTGTTCGGATTTGGGCCGATGTCGAGTGGACGGGCACGGGTCAATGTCGAGTCGATTAAGCCTTGGCTAATGTCGGGCCAATGTAGAGTCGAACGGGCTCGGGTCAATGTCGAATCATCCAGCCCCGGGCCATTGTCGAGTCGTCCGGGCCCGAGCTCATGTTGAATCTTTTGAGCTCGGGTCGATGTCGATTCGTCCGGGCCCAGACCATTGCCAAGTCGTCCGAGCTCGAGCCAATGTCGAGTTGTCTGAACCTGGGTCAATGTCGAGCTGAACAGGCCCGAGCCGATGTTGAGTGGAGCGGGCATGGGTCTATGTCGAGTCGATTGGCCCTGGCCAATGTCGAGCCAAGCGGGCTTGGGCCGATGTCGTGTCGTCCGGGCTTGAGCCAATGTCGAGTGGAGCAGCCTGGGTCGATGCCGAGTCAATTGGGCCCTAGCTAATGTCGAGCCGAGCTGGCCCGGGCGGATGTCAAGTCGAGCAGGCCCGGGTCTATGTCAAGTTGATTGGAGTTGGCCAATGTCGAGTCCAACGGGTTCGGGCCGATGTCAAGTCGAGGATGCCCGAGACGATGTCGAGTCGTTCGGACCCAGGCCATTGTCGATACGTCTAGGCTCGAGCCTTTGTCGAGTGGACAGGCCCGGATCGATGTCGAGTCGAGTGGGCTCGGGCCGATGTCGAATCATCCAGGCCCGGGCTATTGTCGAGTCGTCCGGGCCGATGTTGAATCATTCGGGCTCAGGCTGATGTCGAGTCGATTGGGCCCGGGTCATTGTCGAGTCGTCCGGGCCGGTGTTGAATCTTTCGGGCTTAGGTCGATGTTGAGTCGATTGGCCCTGACCAAGTGGGCCCTTGTCGGTGTCGAGTTGTCCAGGCTTGAGCCAATGTCGAGTGGAGCAGGCTCGAGTTGATGTCGAGTCAATCAGGTCCAGGCTAATGTCGAGTTGTCCGGGCTTGAGTCAAAGTTGAGTCGATTGGGCCCTGGCTAATGTTGAGCCGAGCTGGCCCAGGCTGATGTCGAGTTGAACGGGCTCGGGCTGATGTCGAATTATCCAGGCCCTGGCCATTGTCGAGTTGTCTGGGTCTGGGCTGATGTCAAGTCGTCCGGGTCCGGGCTTGTTGAACCGAGTTGGTCCGTGTTAAGGTTGAGTCGGTTTAGGCCCGATTCGAGTCAAATTAGTCTTTGTCCATATCAAAATGGATTTAATGTAATTAACAAAGTGGATTTAATCTAATTAACAAAATAAATTGAATCTAGATTTAATCCACTTTAAATGGATTTAAAAAAGATTCATTTAAATTTGATCTAGTTAAAAAATAAGGATTTTAAATCCAATCCATTTATTTGGATTTAGATGGAATATAGATTGGATGCATGACCACCTAATTTTCGGTATAGCTTTTCTAAACTATATTACTTTTTTTAAGGATATTATTTGCTAAGATAATTTGAATTAGGACATATCTTTTGAAGTAAAAAACACCATAACGCTAATGATTAATGAATAACATTTTTGTTAAATATCGTGTCCATATAATCTTACATTTATCCAAAATCATTTTTTGCTCTATTGAAATGTATTAAAATTGTTAAGAAAACGAAAAACATCCATTACATTGCAAAACTTTTTTTTGTTTAACTTTTCTGAATTTATTCGTGCATGAATTGCATAAAATTAGTTATTTTTTAATTAATGTGTTGTTGATCCAAATCATTTTCTGTAAGAAACTATTGAGTGGCGGCGATAGGTTATCGAATAAAGAGATCACCAGGCATTAGTTGACCCCCCAGATTAATATATGAATACTTCTAATTAACTTTGTAGCTTTTAAATAAATCATTTCTTTTATGCTTTGCTCATTTTATTCCCGGCCCTTTCCAGGATCAACTGCCAACTCATTTGTGGGAAAGCCTATTTACAATTAATGTAATTAATATACTTCTCCTTATATATATATTTATTATTTTTGCAATCTTGTTTTTATGTCAAATATTCTCGACTTTTTATGTACTAGACATTGTTTACATATCATTTAGTAAACTATCTAATCTTACTCCAGTTTTCTCAGCCGTAATTAATTGTACCGTATCCTCTGTAATGGAAATACTGCCATAAACAGTACGTACTGACTTACTTTGGAAGATGATGCTGTATCGGCCTGCATTTGGTCACAGTTGTTCCGTATAATGATTAGAAGCATGCATTTACCAGGATTTATAGTGTCATGTTGAAATATCTTGTTTACCAACTTATAATTCAATTTGTTGGCACAGGCTAGGCAATCGCTTGTTGTAAGAGGTCTCTTTCCCATACTTGCCGATCCTCGACATCCAGTAAGTCAATCTTTATCTGCATTATTGTTATGCATTGTTCTTTTGGGGGAAGGAAATGACTACTGAATTTTGATCAAGCTTAAAAGTAGCTAGACTATCGGGGTTGGGTACTGTTTATCTGTTCCGCTTCAATTCATCGTGACTCCTGAGCTCCTTGAGTCCTTGTATTTCCTTTAGGGAGATCTAGAAATGAGTTTTATATTTTTCTGTAGTAATCACCTTCATGGCTACAGTGTGAAACGTAAGCTACAGTTTGCTTGACTAGTATACATGCTGCTTTACAATGATTCCATCACTTAATGATCGGAGATTACCAGACTTGATCTAATACTCTGCCTGCAGGCCGATTCAACTAGTGCCTCAAACGAATCTATTCTAAAGGTTGCCCTTGATCATGGAAAAGCAGCAGGAGTTATAAAGTCGCACGATCGTGTAGTTGTTTGCCAGAAAGTTGGTGATTCATCTGTGGTTAAGATTATCGAGCTTGAAGATTAAGTGATGCATTAATCTAACTACAGTTTAGGCTTTTGTTTTTTGGTCTACAAGTTTTTGGCAGTAGCAGATCATTCAGCTACCACTTTTTGAGGTTATCTCCACCGGGTTTGGTGACTAGTTTATATTTTGTGATTGAAACTGAATGTTAGAATAGTTATATTATAGGCTGTCAGTTAAAAATCAGAGGAAATATGCCCTGATGCCAATTTTTTCAGAGTAGTGCTTATACTGTATCAGCAGTGTAAGTCTAATCATGAACAAGAGTGTGATATGCTATGTGTCATACGGACCAAATAATTCGTGATTGACCCTATTTTACCTTTTATATTGATCTGAGTTACTGAACTTGTCTATATATAAGACGAAGTAATAACTTGTTGACACGCAAAGCCGCGCTTATCTCAAGGTTTATCAAAACAAGATATAATCCATATTGGATTTATACTAGTTCAACTCTCTGCATTCACTTTGCACCAAAAAGCAATGGTTGTGATTCTGAAGCATAAATTAATCAGGTTCTGCCACTAACCAATGCATGTGTTACCTCTTTAAGCTCCTTGAGAATCGAACCACAACTTAAAACCTTAAACCTTAAACAACTCAAAGCTCTCTAACTCAAAACCCTAAACAACTCAAATCTCTTTATCGTACTGTTGAATCTCAATTTTTCATATTTTACCTCCGAAGTATGGTCTTGAAGTCTTTTTTTAAAAAAAATCGACAATGAAACCACAAATCATTCTTGAGCGGAATGAAGGTTGAATACGAAGTTACCAAGATTAAGCACGTGAGATGATTCAGCATCCTTTTTCATATTTTTTATCGATTGTCCCTCAGGACTATGAAGCACTAATTATAACGTATGGTTATTTAAAGGACATGATTATGATTATCGTTTAGCCTCATAGAGCACGTTTGAAAAATATAGAATTTTATAAATTTAGCCGTATTTTGGATTAAAAAGCTGTTTGTAATTCAGAGTTTGGGACAAAGCTGAAATCTACAAAAGAAAGTTCATACTCATTCCCTTATACAAAAAATTATTTATTGCATCAAACGAAATTAATAATCTTAAAATAATTTTCAATAAACTTGTCCAAACAAAAACAAATTATAATCATAATTAATTATCCAAAAAAATTAATTTCACAGTTATTCCGAAAGTACCTTTATTATGTATTTTTTTAATCTTACAAGACATTTGGTATATCTTTTGTATTAGTTTAAAATTTCATTTACATAGAGTTTATGTTGGTTTTCATCTTAATAATTGAATACATTATGCAATATTCAATTATGTACCAAATTATCACTTTTCACAAGGGAAGATATAACAAATTGTTATTTGGAGCATTGGTTTAAGATATTAGAACGTGAATCATGCAAGGTCAAAATAAGGCTATTTTTTTAAATATAATGCGATAAATAATAACAATTAAATATTATAATCAATAAGCGCCTGTGGCCTAATGGATAAGCCGCCTGACTTCTAATCAGGCGATTGTGGGTTCGAGTCCCACCGGGCGTGAATTTGAATATTTTTTTTGTTTTAACATTAATTTTTATTACTTGCTTTGATTAATCACCTCAATTCTTTTACTAAAACTTCATAAACAAAATTTTCACTCTGTAGATCAGACAGTCCTCAATTGCTTTCTCCTTTTCCACATTTCTATTTTTGGTCCCCAATAAACAACTCGTGTTTATTAAGTTTAATTTGCTCCCGCAAAATCAGACGTGAGTGGAAAAATTTGATGTATATTTTATTTAAAACAGAAAAACAAGAACGAACAAAAATTTTCTACAAACAAGCAACAATACGACATGTTTCGAAATTACTTGGAATGATCACCCCAGAAAATGAACAATCTCCAAGTCTACATATGCTCTTATAATAATTTAAACTACCATACATAAAATTTACACAGTAATTTCTTCAATTCTAGGTAGAAGAATGCTGCTGCTGATGCTGCTGCTGTTGATGAACAGTAACCAGTTCAAGCTCCTTCTGGCGAATTAGCAAGAGCATTCTTTCGATTTCCAGCCTCCTCCGTTCATTCTGAAGCTTATCTTTCTCCATTTCCCTCTCCTTCTTGCTGCTAAACCTCTCCCACTTCAACCGTTGCTTTTCCAATTCAAAGGCCTGCATATGATAATTCACCTGCTGCTCCTCCAACTGCACCACCCTCTTCTTCATCCAATGCTTTTTCTCCCATGCACTTTTCGCAACATCTTGCAACACACCGCTCACTTCGCCATTCAATTGCTGCATCATCACCTGACATGATATGGATGATGAGGATGACAACACACCAAACCCTCCTTTCCTCGCTCTCTTCCTCATCACATCATTCTCATCCTCCTCCATACCCCTTGATCCTCCTTCTCCCGATTCATCTTCCTCCTCATCAGAAAAATCCTCCGAATCCTCCTCCTCAATATCCTCATCCTCATCCTCTTTCAACATTCTCAGACCCCCCACCCCGTTCTCCGATGAATGCAAACACCGCTGCTGTTGATGTTGATGTTGATGTTGATGTTGATGTTGTGGTTGAGCCTCACTTGATTGTTGCGCGTTGGATGTGCCACAATTGTTGTTGTGGCCACAACTGTTGTGGTAGGTACACATTTCCCTGAAGAACAAGTGCTTGGAGTTGAGCAGTTTTCGAACTTCCTCCTTCATCTTTGGGGACAGATCCATTGTGTCCAACAAGGTTTGGTTCTCCACCACCCGACAAGCTGTGCCCTTGCCCAGAATGTCGTTGACCCTCTTGTACCTCTTGTTCAAGTCATTGAATTTGTCTTCGCATTGTTGCGGAGATACATAGTAGCCCTTTTCCATCATGCCCCTTGACACTGATTTCCATTTCCCTTTCTTCTGCAGCAACCCCGTGGCTTTCTTCTTAGTGGGATCACTGCCTTCTGAACCAGCCTCATCTCCAATGTAATAAACAGCCATTATTAAAAGCCTTACCATGGTGTCAGTCCACTTCATTCTATGCCATGGAGACATTTTTCTCTTGGGGTCACCAGAGTCTTCTGCTGTGAACCCGGCCTCATCTTCATCACTGAGTGTGATTTGTAACTTGTTGGTTTTCGCGGCAGAATAGTTGTAGCCATGTTTGATTGATTGTGGTGGATGTTGTTGATGTGTGTCAGTGTCATGGTGAGAGGCATAGGAAACCATTTGGGGGTGGTGCAAAGGGTGAGGAGGGTTTTGCTGGTTTTGAAGCTTTTGAAGGTTTTCTACTCCTAGCAAACCACTACTTATGTTAGGAAATATTCCACCACCTAATGCATTGGGTTCCATCAACTCCTGAAGACCACTTCACCAATATTTCAGTCTATAAAAATCACCAATTCCACTAAATTCTTGTGGAAATTTAGAACCAAATTGGAGTTAGAACACTTCAAAATTCAAAAGGGGTGAAAAGCAATTTGACTAAAGGACTCAGGTTTTGAGAAATAGTTAGATCCACGTAGTGTAATTAACATCATAACACACGTTCACCTTACCAATAACTCGCTTGGCCTGTGGAAAATGACATGGTATGTGCTTCCACGAAGATCTCGTGCATGGAATTATTCCTCAGCCTTTGAAAGACTATGCAGAAGTCAATGGTGGAGAGGAAAAAGTAAAAGGGCTGAGCTGGTATTGTAGGAAAGATGATGATGCAGAAGCATGGTGGATTGGTGGTAGAAGGAAGAAAGAGAAGGAGGATATATAGCATATGGTAATAATATAATAGAAATAAAATACAAAGGGTGAAGCAGCTGGTTATGCTACAGCACTGACAGAAAACTGCCCATGGTTTTGTTTGTGCTTTGAAAAACATAACCCACAGGTTTTGTGCCAAATGGGTTGCTCCACGTCCTCTTAAACTCTTCTTTCAACCACACACTACACTAGATTCTCATTCTCTTTAGGAAAATATAATTTGATAATTTTTGAAGTTGTATAGAACAAGGTAAATTTATAATTAAATGATATAAAAAATATTAAAATAATAATATTAAAAATTGTAAATAAAAAATTGGAGTTGTAAATATATAATAAACCTTTCATTTATTACTAAAGAAATTTCATTCTTCTAACCTCAAAAATTCCACATCTATAACATAATTTATAAACATTTTTTATTCTCAAATTTAGTTTATAAATACATTTTTCTTTAATTAAGTTTTCAAAACTGAATTCTGAAATAGTCTCCAAACATCACCATGAATAACATCTTGAATGATTTTTTTTTAATCTAAATATTTTTCCTTTTTAACTTGTTTTCTCATCAATTTTATAATGTATTATATATTTTCTCACTAAAAAAATATAATGTATTGTATTTACAATTTAAAGCAAGAGTATTCTTCAGAAAAAAATATTTACTAATTCTTTTTT
>Ga0123341_1002119_pt1 | contig 15966 bp, 12 predicted proteins | sample Turbeapinknodule_FD_89959 | JGI IMG/M metagenome (GOLD analysis project Ga0123341, IMG submission 89959) | Root nodule microbial communities of legume samples collected from Mexico - Turtle bean Mexico pink nodule | ecosystem: Host-associated > Plants > Roots > Nodule | place: Mexico: Nepantla... | reverse complement strand
CAAAACAGCAACACAATTTCATATAGATTCCTACACAAAATATGAAAATAAGAAGCTCAAGAACAATTTGAACATTTTGCACCGATTGAATTGCTTAAAACAGAAACTAAATCAAATTAAAAAGCAAAAAACAGCAAGATATCATGAACAAGTGATGAACAACACGGAAATAAGAAGAACACAAACACAAAAATGAGAGAAAAAACTTAGCTCTTGTAGAACCTACGCTCTGATACCAAATGATGGATTTGTGTCTCCTTTCTTACGGTTTTTGTTGATGAATGCGGAAGCTCCAAAGAATTTATGGTGGAACAAGGCTCTCCTAGGAGTTGTGATAGCCTTGGAGGTGCATGAGAAGTAGGACGAGTAGGAGTGGTTCGGCCAACACCCTTTGTAGGTGAAGGTTTGAAGATTAAAAGCCTATTCCTAAGAGAGTTTAGGCAAAGAGTGAGAATGGAACAAAATTGGCAGCATTCACTAATGAATTAATCTTATAATTTCAGCAGCCCAAGCTCTCCTCATATAGGACTAGGAGGCCGGAAATGAACAGCCAAATGAAAGGGAAATGTACACAAAATGAAATGAAGTTGGCGCCTAAATGAGAGCACACATGGCAAGCGTGACATGGTGTGTCTCATGGGTTGCCTAAAGGCGTAAATTGACTGGCCTAAGTTAGTTTAGGAGTTTCTAGAAACCCTAATCTAACTTAGGTTGGTTTTTAGGAGCCAAAATTCATCCTAATTACAAATTAAACAATTTTATAAAATAAAATTCCTATACTACTTTGACAAGAATTCAAAGACTATGCTACGCTTGATTTTGGACCTCTTGGAACATGTAGAGGTAAGTTTCTCTGCCATTAGTGGCAGTGTTCCAATCCTCGTCAAGCCTCTTAGCCATGGCCCTTGTATTTGGCCCAATATGTCTTGATATTTGGCTCTCTTTTGGGTTGGTGTTTGGCCCTCTTCCATCACTGTAACTGTTTTCAAATGCAAGTGGGTTGATAATAAGACTGGTGTCAAAGTTTTCGAATGATAGGTTATCATGACAAACCATTCATAGTGGCATATCAAGATTCCCAAGTTTTGTATATCCAAGATCCTATGTCTAAACACTGGTTTGTTGTGCTACATGGAAAAAAGCAACATAATGACGTAGAAGATACAAACAATGACATTAGTAAGATTGAATCACTTACAAAAACGGCAAGCAATAAAGAGTACGAGGATGTTGTTGATGTTGTACATGCAACTAGAAATAATCATGACGAAGGAATATATATTTGTATGTGCATATGTTTCACGTTTAGTTTTACAGTATATAATTTTTATTATATTTCATATTCTTTATGCTTATCATATTTGTTTGATAATAGGAAAATGGCAGATGATAAAGTTCCTCGTTCAAAAACTGGAAGAGGACCTACAGGATTAAAGAATATGTTTAAGAAGAAAAATGATGGTAAAAAATCCATTGACTATTGATGTTTGTTAGAATTAATGGCCTAAACAAGAGGGGGTTATACAAACCGACAAATGACTAAGGACACAACAAGAACTTCCTAAAAGGGCCAGTCATCTAAGTATACAAAGTCGGGTCCCACCAAACCTCAAGAAAGCATCAGCAGTCAGAGCACCTAAAGTTTTGTTGATCAAGAGTGATCAAGTGCTTTAAAGAATCCAAATCCAAGGTTTTTGATGAAAGGCTGGTGTTGTTGTTGTGTTTGAGTGGGATCTGGGTAGAATAAAGTGTGATTCACTCCTTTGTTGAATTTAAAACTGATGTGATTAACAATTCATATCGCTTTGAAACAAGTAGAAAAGTGATAAACAATCCAAAAGTTGTCTCTTTTAGCTGATTGAAGAGTCAAAAGTTGGGTGATGTGAGAAGTTTTCTCAAAGAACAACTGTTGAAAAGGTTCTTAGAGATGAAAGGGAACATCTATCCGGATCTTATTCGGGTTTTCTACATCAATTTCAAGTTTGAAGGTAACAATCTTGTCTCTCATGTCAAGGGTGTGGATATGGAGATCACTCATGAAGTGTGGGCTGTTGTGATTGGCCTAAAGTATGTTGGTTTGAGAATCAACAAGGGGAACATTGGTGTGGTGGAAGACTTCAACAAAATTCAATATTACAAAAGTTGTTTGAAGAATCCTCATGCACAAGTAAGAACTTGTTCGGTTGGAGGGTTAAAATTGAATGAAAGATTGTTGGCTCTCATTGTCACTTGGATTCTAACACCAAAAGGGAGCAACCATTTTGTTCTCACTGAGGAAGATCCTGTCTGCATATATTGCATAATGAGAAAAGTCAAGATCAATTAGATCCATATCATCAAGGAACACATGCAAAATTCTATGAGGTTAAGTGATTATCATTATCCTTATGCTATCTTGATTTCTAAATTCTTAACTATTTTGAAGTGAATCTTGAGGATGAAACATCTTAGTTGGTGAAATCAACACATGAAGTGAACAATGGGTCATTAAGAAAGATGGGTTTTACCAATATTAATGGCAGATGGGTAAGTAAGGATGGTGATTATGGTGGTTCCTCAAGTGCTGCTCATGCCGAACATGATGAAGAAGATCAGGAAACTGTTGAAGGTGCTGATATGAATGTTCAAAATGAAGACAACCTGCTACTGACTTAGGTGCTGAAACAAGTGATGGACATCAAAGAGATAGGACTCCTTCAATGTCTTCCTTTGAAAATTACATGGTCAATAGGGTGGATAGCTTTGCTGCAAACCAGACGAATCTTCATGATCTTTGTGTTACAAATTTTCAAAACTTTGACAACAGATTTCAAAGCATGGATACACGTTTTCAGACCCTTGATGAACATATTGAAACTGTTCAGAATCAAATTTTTGAGCTGCAGTATGGGAAAGAAGTTTGAATAAAAATAATCGGTTGATATCACGAAACAACCGATTGTTAAGCTTGGAAGACAAGACTTTGTTGTTCTTTCTATGTGTGTATTGCTTAATTTTGAACTATTCTATTTTCATCTCTTCCTATAGTCTATTTGAGAAGACAAATAGGGGGAGAATATGGTTTATGTGTTGTCTTAAACTGCTATAACTCTGTTTTTTTAATTTCTATTGCATTCTGATTTGGTATGGAGTTGTTGTTTGGTATGTTTTTAGCTTAGTTTTTTTTTTTTTGCTGGTTTTTCTACTGTTATGGTTATGTATAAAACTGGTTTTTGGGCCATCATAACCTACTATGATAGATGCTCTGGATTGCATAGTTCTTTTGTTTTGCAGGTGCTGTTTCATATTTAATTAATATCAACACAAGCAATTAGGGATATGTCTTCATCAAATAGCAGGAGATTGTTGATCAAGAGTGATCATGTGCTTTGAAGAATCCAAATCCAAGGTGTTTGATGAAAGGCTGGTGTTGTTGTTGTGTTTGGGTGGGATCTAGGTAGAATAAAGAGTGATCCACTCCTTTGTTGAATCTAAAACTGATGTGATTAAAAACCTTTTTGAAATCAAGTGTTTTTCCAACTAAGTGAAAAAAAAAAACCTGTTGTTTTGTCGAATCAACCGGTTGTTTTACTCTTAGGAGTTTTGAAAAGGTTGAAAACTGTTTTGGTTTGGTTGACTTAACTGTCAAGTCAAACAATCGGTTGTTTCGTGGTTTCAACCGATTGTTTCTTTGAAAATCCTAACAGAATTCAGTTTTGAATGGTGAATCTGCTTTAAATGTTTTCTAACTGAATACGCTCCTTCATTAATTGCTTTGACCAATCTTTGGAAAATATAAATGGTTTGTTTATGTTTTCAAAGAGGTAAGAAACAGTTTTGAGAAATTCAGTTTGAGAGATTTGATTCTAAGATTTCAAGATTCACATCAAGCTTTGGGTTTTCAAGAGAGAGTGGAATAGGATTGCAATTGTATTCAATTCAGATTGTATTGTGATAAGGTGCAATCCTTTCTAAAACTACTATAATTCTGGTGTTGTGTTGCCAAGGAGTGTTGTGTGTTCTTGAGGTGTTCAACATCAATACTCTTGGTGTGGTTTGCCAAAGGTAGTGTGTTTCTTGAAGGGTTCAAGGTCACTACTTTAGTGGTTTGTGTTTTGTAATCTGGTTTGATTGCTTAGTGGATTACCTAGTGGTATTCTGGGGACTGGATGTAGCTATTGGCTTAAGAGTGAACCAGTATAAACTGTTGGTGTATTTCTCTTACCCTGAACTCATTTAAATTTTGTTATAAGCTTTGCTAATATAAACAACCGATTGTTTTTCTGTTGCTTTGCTGTATAATTGCTTGAATTCTTGGCTAACTTGATTCCTGTTCTGGATTTCCACAAAGAATTTTGTTAAAAATGAAAAAAATTTCAAAAACCCCTCTTAAACAATTCACCCCCCTCTCGTTTAAGGTCATATATTCTAACAAGTTCTTCCTGCTAGTCTTCTTAAATGTTTATAATATGTTGTAAATAAGTTGGGCTCACTTTAGGGTTCCAAATAGTAGAATAAGCAAGAGTAGGTCCATATAGCATAAATAGGAGGTGAAGTTATAAAATTGGGCCATGAGAAGTCTATTAGGGAAAGAAGGAAACCCTAGGTTCTAGAATGTGTAGGAAACGGCGACATTGACCTAAAGTCCAACCCTAGGCCGCCCCCTTGCATAGACCATCCTACCCCTTTCCCTTGTTGTTCTCCAAGGCTCCTCATTCTATAAATACAAGGTTTCCCTCTTTGTAATGACATGTTGAAAATATAGTAAAGAAATTCTGCAAAACAATTGTGTGAGTACTGAGTGAGTGAGTCTCCTCCAATTTGGTCTTATCTTGTGGGTTATGATGCTCTCAAATGGCGGCCTCCTCCCACTTATCTTGGTGGTTCCACCCCATGAAGTGGCGTGATACACCATTGCTCCACCATCCATAAGTTCTTCTTTCATCATCTTTTCCATTTATCCATTCCTTTCCATGTTTGTATCTTCCTTATCCTTTAAGTTTCGACTTGCATTCATCATCACCTATTCATGTCTTTTTCTCTTTGCCTTATGCAAATGAACCTTCACATTGTAAGAATTGATGGCTTAAACAAGAGGGGGCTGAATTGTTTGTCAAAGATTTTCACAAAGAATGTTTAAGAATGAACTTTTATCAAACAATCACAGATAAACAATTAAGGAAAGCAATTAACCAATGATACAAAAACTGCCTTTAGAATTTTAACCGATTGAAATTGTGTATTAATCGGTTGTTTATATCAGCAACAAAAGCAGAATTAAAACAAACGGTTATAAGGAGTTAGTGATAGAGAGATTTACACAGCGAATTTTATACTGGTTCACTCAACCTTGAGCTACATCCAGTTCTCATAACAACCTCTGAGTTCCACTAGTAATCACTTACAAATTACACCAGACAACCACAAAGCGGTGACCTTGAAAACCACAAGACCCACTGAACCTCTTTGCAACACCACACACCTCAAGTCAGAACATCCTCTGACTTTGCAGGATTTCACACACACTTACAAGTTTATGAAAGTACAATTACAAGAATCACGAAAGGAATAGAAAACACCTAAGATTACACAAACCAGTAAGTCCTATGATCAAATCTTGTACCAATGCAAAGCTTAACAACAATCTTGCAAACCTTTTGAAAACTTCTTTCAAAAACTAATCTCAATCTCTCTTTGATCTCAAATCTGTCTAAAACTTGTACACTCTTGTTTTGAAAGAAAAGTCATATTTATAGCACTTAAAAACTAGTCATTCAAGGCAGCATTAATGACCCAAAGCAGTTTTGAGCACACCCTAAACAGAAAAAGTTTTTAAAAAAACTGTTAGAGAAAGTCACAATCAACCGATTGAAAACACGATTTAACCAGTTGAATTGGTTAGGTAGTTAGATAACCAAGACAAAAACAGTTTTAAAACCTCTAAGTCAACCAAGTGACAAACAACCAATTATTTCGATAATTCAATCGGTTTATTTCTCTTTGCCTAGAAAAACACTTTGCTTTTTAAAACAGATTGGGCAAGCTTTGTGCAAGGATTAAGAACTAATCTTTACATAGATTCTAAACATTCTAATCTAAACCCAAACCAAAAGCAGCAAGGCTTCAAGCTTCATCATGGATTTGAAACATCAAAGCTCCCATGCTCTACACACATCTATTTAACCACTTGGTTAAGTTAATGTCCGGTGGGAATTTTCCTTAGGTTATCACCTCTAATTGTTCAAAATCAAAATCTAAGTAAAGTGTCACCATAAAAATGATCAATCATAAAATCAACTCACATCAGGGGGGTGAATTGTTTGTCAAAAGATTTTCGAAAAAAGATTGGATAAGAATGAAGTTTTAACAACAATCACAAAAAAAAGTAATCAAGGAAGCCAATCAAACAAGGTAATTGAAACTGTTTGCAGAAAATCAATCGGGTGAAACTTCGTTTTAACCGGATATTTATGGCAGCAGAAATAACAAAATCAAATCAATAGTTTATAAGGAGTGAGAGAGAGAGAGATTACACAACAAATTTTTACGGGTTCACTCAACCCTAAGCTACATCCAGTCTCCAAAACAACAGCTGAGTATTCCACTAGCAATCAATCACACATTACAACCACAAAGAGGTGATCTTGAAACCACAAGAACACTCACCCTCTTTGCCTTTCACACAACCTTAGTCAGAACACCCTCTGACCTTACAGGTTTACACACATTTTACAAGTTTAGAAAAGAACAAATACAAGAATCAGAAAGGAACATATTACATTTGGTAAATCAGGAATCAGAGAGCTCCTAAGATCAGATCTTGAACCAATGCACGACTACTTAGCAATCTTGCAAAACTTTGATTTTAATCTCTTCTCAAAAACGTTTTCAATCTCTCTCTTTTTTTGTATCTTTGAATACAAAGAGAAACCATATTTATAGCTCTTAAAATTAACCGTTTTAGGCAGTCAATCATGAGCCAAAATAGTTTTAATTCAACTGAAAATATATTTAACAGGTTTTTGAAAAGATGTTAGGAAATGTGACAATCAACCGGTTGATATGTCGTTTTAACTAGTTGAATTGGTTTTGACAGTTAGTCAACTAAGTCAAAAACAGTTTTGAAAACCTTCAATCAAGTTAAGTGTAAAAGAACCAATTATATCATGATTTTTCTCTTTGCTTAGAAAAACATTTTTCTCTTTTAACATAGATTGATTTAGCTTTGTGCATAGGAAAAGAATGATCTTTACAAGAATTCTAAACACCCTAGAAATAAGCTCCAACCAAAAGCAGCAAAGCAGCAAAGCATCAACCCTTCATCATAAATTTGGATCAGCAAAGCTTCCATGTTCTACAATCTCCCCCTATTTGATGGAGCCAAATTCTTTGGATGCTTTTTGGATTGTTCTATTTAGAATCTTACTTAACCTGCATTCACAAGAAAACATAGCAATATAGGATAATAGATTCCAGTTAATCAAGCACCACAAACTAGTTTCCACTAGGTGATTTCCAGTGAGGAACATCAGCCAAATCAATGTGAGAAACTAGTCAATCATGCATAGGTGCAATATTAGCAAAACAATCGGTTATTTTGCAGGAATAACCGGTTAAAATATGTAACAGTGTTTTATATCAAATCAAAATCCAGTTATAGCAATGTTCAATCAAATGTACAAAACAGAAACCCTAAACCCAAAATTAGAACATTACAACCCAAAGCTCACTTCTCCTCATATTTGTCTTCACAAATAGAATGACAGAAGGATTAAAAAACAGCATAGATTTAAGATAAGGCTTGTAACTCAATTATTCCCAATTCATTTCTTAGTGAATAAAACCTGTCTTTGGATAAGGGTTTTGTGAAGATGTCTGCAAGCTGGCTTTCGGTGGCAACGAATTGAATCTCACAGTCTCCATTACTGACATGATCACGAATAAAGTGATGTTTAATCTCAATGTGTTTGGTTCTGGAGTACTGAACCTGATTTTTTGTAAGATTTATTGCACTTGTGTTGTCACACAATAAAGGGACCTTGCTGACTTTCAACCGAAAGTCCTCCAGCTGTTGCTTGATCCATAAGATTTATGCACGACAGCTTTCTACAGCTATATACTCCGCTTCAGCAGTTGACAAGCTACACAAGCTTGCTTTTTGCTATGTCATGATATAAGGCTTGAACCAAGTAGATGGCATGTTCCACTTGTGCTCTTTCTATCCAATTTACATCCTGCAAAATCAGAATAAGAATATCCTACTAATGAATAAGAGAGTGTGAAGGATACCATAGACCCACGGATGTTGTTCCTTTAAGATATTTTAGGATTCTCTTGGCAAATTTAAGATGAGATTCCCTTGGAAAGGATTGGAACCTTACACAAAGGAAAACAACAAACATAATATCTGGTCTACTTGCAATAAGATATAGTAAAGAACCAATCAACCTCCTGTATTTAGTTTGGTCCACTGCTGTTCCAGCTTCATCAGTACTTAAGTAACAGTTTGTAGACATAGGTGTTGTTGCAGCTTTACAACTCTCCATCTCAAACTTTTTTAGAATATCATTGCAATACTTGGATTGACACAAGCATAAGTCTTATTTGGATTGCTTGATTTGCATCCCAAGAAAAAAACAGAGCTCCCCCATCATTGAAATCTCAAATTCTCCCTGCATAACTTTTACAAAATCTTCACACAATTTATTATTAGAAGAGCCAAAGATAATGTCATTTACATATATTTGAACTAAGATTATAGCATAGTCAGATTTTTTAATGAAAAGGGTTTTGGCAATCTTCCATCTTTCATATTGATGAGATAGAAGAAAACTAATTAACCTCTCATACCACTGTCTTAGTGCTTGCTTAAGACCATACAATGTTTTATTCAACTTGTATACATGATTAGGATGTAGGTGATCTTCAAACTCGGGTGGTTGTGATACAAAGATTTCTTCATTCAAAATTCCATTTAGGAAAGCACTTTTCACGTCCATCTAACATAACTTGAATCTATTCATGCATGCAAAGGCCAGTAAGAGTCTCACAACTTCTAACCTTGCTACTGGTGTGAAAGTCTCATCATAATCAATCCCTTCTTCTTGGTTGTATCCCTTGGCAACAAGCCTTGCCTTGTACCTTTTGATGACCCCTGAATCAACTTATTTGTTTCTGAAAATCCATTTTGTTCCTATGACATTTATTTCATCAGGAACCAAGACCCATACATCATTTCTCACAAACTGGTTGAGCTCCTCATGCATAGCAGCAGTCTAGTGCTCATCTTTGAGTGCATCATTGATTGTCTTTGGAATCTTGGAGACAAATGTTATATGATTGCAGAAGTTTGCTACATTCCTTCTTGTAGATACACCCTTGTTGATCTGCCCAATGATGTTTTCAACAGAGATATCTCTGGGGATCCTCCACTCTTTTGGAAGATCACATTGTTGCAGATTTTCAATCGGTTGTTTCGCAGAATCAACCGATTGATTTTTTGTACAGTTTTCTAGATTCTTCAAGAAGATATTCTGCTCATCTTCTTCTGTACTGATCTTGGTTGGACCTTGCTCATAATAGTTAGTTTCATCTAAAACAACATGCATAGATTCTTCTACAGTCATAAGTTTCTTATTGTAAACTCTATATGCATGACTAGATAGGGAGTAACCAAGGAAAATACCTTTGTCAGCTTTTGCATCAAACTTACCCAGATTTTCTTTACCATTGTTTAGGATGTATCATTTGCATCCAAATACCTTTAGGTGACCTATGTGAGGCTTCCTTCCATTTAGCAGCTCGTATGGAGTCTTTTTCAAAATTGGCCTGATAAGAACATGATTCATCATATAACATGTTGTACTTATTGCATCAGCCTAAAATCACTTAGGTAAGGATGATTCATTCAGAATTGTTCTGGCTAGTTCTTTGAGTGATCCTTTCCACCACTCAATTTTGCTGGGGTGTCCTTGGTGCAGAGAAGTTGTGGAAGATGCCTAGCTTGTTGCAAAAGTTGTTGAATTTCTCATTCTGAAATTCTCCACCATGGTCACTCTTAATTGCACCAATGTTGTTGCAACAAGTGTTTTGCAGTCTTTTTGCTAGCTTCTTGAATTCAGAATAAGCCTCCCCTTTTGAATGTAAGAATATTGTCCACGTAAACCTGGAAAAATCATTTACTACAACAAAAGCATACAAATTTCCTCCAAGACTCATAGTTCTTAAAGGACCAAAAAGATCCATGTGTAGTAGCTCAAGAGGTTTTGAGGTGGAAACAAAGTTTTTCAGTTTAAAAGATTGTTTTGTTTGTTTCCCCTTTTGGCAAGCCTCACACACATGTTGCTTCTCAAACCTGAGTTTGGGTAAGCCAATAACAAGATCATTTGAAATCAATTTATTCAAGTGATGCATATGTATGTGTGAAATCCTTTTGTGCCAAAGCCATGATTCCTCATGCTTTGTCAAAAGACAACCAATAGATGTAGAGTTAGAGATATCAAGTAGATAGACATTATTTGATGTCTTACCAACTAGTAGTACTTCCTTTGAGTTTGGTAGACGAATTTCACACGTGTTAGTTTTGAATGTGACTTGGTATCCTCTATCACAAAGTTGGCTTATGTTGAGTAGGTTATGTTTGAGCCCTTCCACATAGAGAACATCATGAATTAAAAAGCTATTTTCATTACTTATGGTGCCTTTACCAAGGATCTTTCCTTTGTTATTGTCTCCATAGGTCACATGCCCTTCCAATTTAAGAGTGATGCTAACAAACTTTGATGCATCTTCAGTCATGTGCTTGGAGCAGCCATTGTCCAAGTACCATAGATATTGTTTTCTCACCAAGAAATCCTGCAAAATTCAAAATCAGGTGGCAAGATCTGGTCCCCTAACAAATTTGGGTCCATGGATGTTAATTTGATTGCTAGGTACCTCAAGATTCTTGGGAACCCAATTTAGGATACCTTTTGGAATAGAAAATTTTCAAATTTTATAAAAAATGATAGAGTGACCCTTTCTCATGCAGTAGAAACAACAAACAACCGGTTGTTTCGACCTTTTAATCGGTTGAGTTTTTGTAATGGTTGAAAAAGGTTTTAAACAGCCATTGTTATTGCTTTGTGGGTTAAAACCCAAACCAGATTTTCCAAAAACACACCTTTGAGATGCTAAAACATTCTCAAGATTAGATTTACCTTTTGAAATTGTGTCAACTATTTTCACAAGATACAAAATTTTCTTTTGAAGAGATTCACAGTTTTTGCAAGAACTGGATTCACACTTGCAAGAAGAGTTTTGATATATCATTTCAAGGTTTTCAAAATCAATTTTTGAATTGTTCAAATCTTCTTCCAGAACTTTGACTCTTTCTTTCAACCAGTTGTTTTTACTGTTCAACCGACTGTTTGAAAGTGTTAATCTGTTAGTTTCTTCATAAGTCTCTTTAAAAGCCTCAAGAAGTTGACAATAACTATCAAATTTGGTAGATGAAGATGCACTTACATGGTTTGATGCAAACTCTTCTCTTGCCATCAAACAAACATCCATCTTGGAATCTGCAGAGGATGATCCAGCAAAGGACTCATCACTGTCCAGCCAAGTACTTCTTGAACCTCTATGAATTGTCTCAAGAGTATCCCATATTTCTTTAGCTGAGATACACTCTGAAACTTTAAGAAGTTCATCAGAATCAAGGGGAGAAACAATGATGTTCTTAGCTACACAATCAAGATGATCTCTTTCATTTTTAGATAAGACAACATTATTTTCAAGCATATGTATGAAAGCATTGTTTGTAATGACATCCCAGACTTTTCTATCTAATGAGTCAACAAAAGATACCATTCTTATACACCATAACTGATAGTTTTCACCACAAAACAGAGGTGATCTATTTAAAGAAGCACCTTCCCCAATAGAAAACTTGCTAGCCATTAAAGCATATTTTTTAAAATAAAAAAAAAAACAGAACTTGAATATTTTTCAAGAATCAAGCTCTTGATGCCAATTGTTAGAATTAATGGCCGAAACAAGAGGGGGGTGAATTGTCTGTCAAAATATTTTCACAAAGATTAGATAAGAATGAAGTTTTAACAACAATCACAGAATAAGTAATCAAGAAAGCCAATCAAACAAGGAAATTGAAACTATTTGCAGAAAATCAATCGGTTCAAACTTCGTTTCAACCGGTTGTTTATGGCAGTAGAAATAAAAAAATCAAATCAAACAGTTGATAAGGAGTGAGAGAGAGGGACAATTTCCACAACCAATTTATACTGGTTCACTCAATCCTGAGCTCGATCTAGTCCCCAAAAAAATAACTGGGTATTCCACTAGCAATCAATCACATATTACAACCACTTACAGCCACAAAGAGGTGATCTTGAAACCACAAGAACACCCACCCTCTTTGCATTTGACACAACCTTAGTCAGAACACCCTCTGACCTTACAAGTTTACACACCTTTTACAAGTTTAGAAAAGAACAATTACAAGAATCAGAAAGGAACAGATTGCACTTGGTAAATCAGGAATCACAGAGCTCCTAAGATCAGATCTTGAACCAATGCACGACTACTTAACAATCTTGCAAAACTTTGATCTGAATCTCTTCTCAAAAACGTTTTCAATCTTCTTCTTTTTTGTATCTTTGAATACAAAGAGAAACCATATGTATAGCTCTTAAAATTTGTCGCTTTAGGCAGTCAATCATGAGTCAAAACAGTTTTAATTCACTTGAAAGTATATTTAGCAGGTTTTTGAAAAGCTGTTAGGAAATGTGACAATCAACCGGTTGATATGTCGTTTCAACCGGTTGAATTGGTTTTGACAATTAGTGTTAGAATTATAGGGCTACAACAAGAGGGGCTTGAATTGTTTTTGAAAGATTTTTGCAAGTATTGAAGGTAGAGTGAAAGGCTATGAAGAATTAATCAATGGAAAAACTGTCCAACCAAATATAAAACTATTTTAAGCTTAACGCAGAAAATCAACCTGTTGTTTTTACGAAATAACCAGTTGTTTTTATCAGCAGTTTTATCAAAACAGATTTAAAGCAATTTAAAGAGTGTAAGGATAGAGAGGCTCACACAAAATGTTTATACTGGTTGACTCAACACCTGAGCTACATCCAATCCTCAAACACCACTAAGAATCACTATGTAATCAATCACAGATTACAAACTACACACACCAAGAGTGATGATCTTGAACCCTACAAGAACACACAACATTCCTTGGCAAACACCACACCACTCCAAGAATGTTGATCTTGATCCCTTCAAGAACACACAACACTTATTGGCAACACCAATACAAAAATACAATTATTAAGAAGGAAGCGAATAGAATACACCTTGGTAAATCACAAGATCAAAGATCAGAATACAAGACCCAATCCTATTCCACACTTGAGATGATCCAAAGCTCTTTCAAAACTTGAAAAACTATTTTTGATTGATCTCTTTTACTTAGTTAATGCATAGGAGCTTAAAACCACCTTTTTATCTTTCAATCAAATGGTTAAAACAGTTACAACAAAAGCCCAAAATCAATTGGAATCATTTAAAACAGAAAAACCATTTAACAGAATTATGTTAAGGTTTTTAGCAAAATAATCGGTTGATTTTCGAAATAACCGATTGAATTTTATTTGATAGCATAAAAATCCACTAAGTGTCAAATAACCTGTTAATTCGAAATTTCAACCTGTTGAAATTTCACTTCCTTTTAGAAAATCCATCTTTTCAAAATGTTAAAGATTCAATTGAGCTAAGATCAACTTAAGGAGTGAATTAACAAATTTCAATCAACTAGATACACACACACACACAACAGCAATAAGGTCTTCAAGCTTTCCACTTGGATTTGGAGACATCAAAGAATCTTGTTCAACAGTTAGTCAACCAAGTCAAAAACTGTTTTGAAAACCTTCAATCAAGCTAAGTGTAAAACAATCAATTATATCGTGATTTCAACCGATTGTTTTTCTCTTTGCTTAGAAAAACATTTTTCTCTTTTGACATAGATTGATTTAGCTTTGTGCATAGGACAAGAATGATCTTTACAAGAATTCTAAACACCTTAGAACTAAGCTCCAACCAAAAGCAACAAAGCATCAACCCTTCATCACAGATTTGGATCATCAAAGCTTCCATGTTCTACAATGTCAACAATGGTGTAGACAGTGGGCCAAATGCAAAGGAATTTAACAGTTCTTTCAGAGTACTTACTCATGAAAGGATCTGTATCATAACTGATTCCTAGGATCACGTGACCGAGCATGAGAGAAACATGATTCGGCAAGATATTTTGGTATGTAATTTTTTTTACTTTGTTCAATCTGAAGTTCTTTTATACTTTGTTCAATCTGAATTTTGTTTATGAACTAATTATCCCATATAATGTAGATGCATTATGAGATCCTGAATGTGGAAACCTTGAGAGCGAAGCTTCTTTCTAATGTGAGTGTCAAGTTTCGTCAGTTTAAATCAAAATTGACAACAAAAGTTATATATGGTGAAAGGAAAGAAGAAAATACTTGTACATTAAATGCATCCCTTGATGAAGAAACTTGGCAGCAGTTTGTGAAGATTCGAGAAACTGAGAAATGGCAAGTTAATATCACTTCTTATATTTGGATGTAGTTTATATTAACGTATTATTAACTTTTGAATGTTCATGATAGGATGTTCGGAGAAAAGAAAAAGCTAATTAGGCACATAATGAGACACCGCACTTATTGTCCCGTGGTGGTTATAAGATGTTAGAGGAGAAGATGGTTGAAGAAAATATTAAAGCACATTCTACTTCCATTGAGGAAGGGAATAATGTAGATTCTTTGAGGACTCCATCCCCACCACCCCGACATGAGATGTGGAAGGGTGCCCGTATAAAGCCTTCAGGGACATGGAGTTCTAAGTCTTCAGAACAAACAGTTGAACAAATTGTAAGAAATATGTTCTCTATTTGTTATTTTAAGTTCAATGTGTTCATGTTTGACAATTTCTTTTAATTTGTTTTAGGATTCTCTTTTGACCAATAAACACAGGTGAAGATATTCTTAATGTTGCTATCGGACAACCTGAGCACCCTGGACGTGTTCCTGTAGCTGGATATGGAGTTGGGACTCGGTCATACTTTGGACCTTCATCACATAGAAAGGAACAGATAAAGGTTTAGGTAACTCAAGAGATTAGAAAAAGTTTAATGGAGGAATTTAATAAGTGGATGGATAGGGAGTTTGAAAAGTGGTGGGAGGGTTTAGGACTCTCGTAGCAACCACCTACTTTGGTACAAGTTGAACCACCTGCGCCTTCTATTAAGTAATCAACACTAAAGGGAGTTGTTCGGCGGTTGATCTATCAGGGGATGACTTTGGCTCAACTAGCCAATGCGAGTTATATGTTGAGTATAATTCTTTGATCTGATTTGTTGTCGTGGGTAAGTGTTATGAAGGGGTCACAATGTGCCCCTTCCTTCAAATTTCATAAAGGTCACGATGGAGAAGGTCCTTTATGGTGATGTTGCAGTTCCTGCGCTGACATCATAGGTGGCAATTGTAGTAGAGGCATTACATACTTTCGTTGCTTGGCCTAGACATCTCATCAGACCTATAATAGGATTATATATCAGATAGATTACATTCTAAGTAATTTAATTATTTGTTTGTTTGTTGATGAGTAGCAGGAACCTAAGACAAAATTGCCTCTACGAAAGAAGAAAAAATTCTCCATTGATGATCTTGTGGCGGCATTGGTGGAAGTTGCTACAATTTTAGATACAACCATCGTAGAGGTTTCATGGGATGCCAATGTTTTTGGAAGGCATAACAATGTACCCTTGTACTTTCACATGTCTGATGTTGGAGATCCCACATCGACTAGAGATAAGGACATTTCATAATATATAAATGGGTGCAAACCTCACCTTATTGAGCCGGTTTTATGGGGTTGAGTTAGGCTTAAAGTCCACTCTTTCGTAAT
>Ga0123341_1002117_pt1 | contig 15976 bp, 14 predicted proteins | sample Turbeapinknodule_FD_89959 | JGI IMG/M metagenome (GOLD analysis project Ga0123341, IMG submission 89959) | Root nodule microbial communities of legume samples collected from Mexico - Turtle bean Mexico pink nodule | ecosystem: Host-associated > Plants > Roots > Nodule | place: Mexico: Nepantla... | reverse complement strand
TAATAAAACACCCACACACACACTCACATATATTCTCTACACAAATTTTTCTTTTACAAAACACACAAATGAAATATTTTTTTTTGAGAGCAAAATATATATATATATATATATATATATATATATATATATATATATATATATATAATCTGGCTTATTTGTGATAACTTCATTTCAATTTTTTTATATATTTTAAAATGTGGATAACTTTCACATGGCATAGTGATTGGATAACAAATGTCGATTGAAATTCTTTGTACTCATGGTGCACTAAAGACCTTCATCCGTGATTAAATAAATATTATAAACACATTATTCTTTTAATTATTTAATTTTCTTGTAACAATTGCATAAAGGTGTACGTAACTAAATGCTCTCTTTTATTTTTTTAATTATTGCTATTAGTTTTAACATACCGAAAAAATATATAAGCTTTAGCTTTCACCTTTTTCTTTTGGTGAAGTTGGCTTGATGTACATGTCGTGGTTAAGTTTAATTCTACTTAAATTCGCATTAGAATATATCAATGATTTCAAGGAGTAAGTTCTTCAATTTACCATGAGCATGAATAAGTGTCTCAACAAACTGTAAGATACCTCTTCAATATACCTAATTAAAATAAAAATAGATTGTTTAAATTAATTTATTTCCTTGTCATTCCATAATTAGAGCAGACTAAAATTAATATATATAAATCACTAATATGTTTCTTGCTATTACATAATTTGAAATAGTATTCAAATACTTCTCAACTTGTATAAAATGAAACTAAACTTTTCTATTCTTTTCAAAAAAAGTTTGTACAACTTCTACTTTTGCATAGAAGAGAAGCCCAAAAGAAGTCAGCCAAACACAACCTAGTTACAACACCTATTTCAGTATGCTACTTCTGTTATATTTTACCTAGAAATTATAGTATACTAATTCACAAAATGCATGTAATCCTATTTAGGTTCCGAAGTTTGTCTGACCACAGGCATTAACTTTTCAAAAGTTCATGAATCATATTCCTTGCCTCAGCCAGAGTGCGTGGGTAAGAGACTTCTTCGGCCCATATATTCCGCATGTTATGCACATTCAGCATTTCTGTAAGGTATTCCTCTCCCAACTGACTTGTTTCCTCTGCATCCATCCCACTAGCAACAACATTCTGCTCATATCAGGTTAAACACCTTAATTAGACAAATATGAAAGAGCCAAAGAAACTGAAATGAGATGAGGCCAGATGGAAAATGTATTATTAACTTATAAACAAGGGGAGCAAGCAGTGAGCAACAAATCACACAAGAATCACGACCAAACGTACTATTATTAACAAACGAAGTTTTTCGTTTACTTTTGCCTGTGAAGAATGTAGTTTTGATAAAATTGACACAATATACCAGTCTCAATATTTCTCTACTCTCCAAAATCTTCATGATAAACTAATTTTGTCTGTGACTATTTCCAATCAATATATGTTAACTCACCCATATTCCACCGATGCATGCATTGAATATTATCAACTTGAGGAGGTTTTCATCGGAACTGCAAAGAGCATTACCAGAAGTAACAGAAAAAATATGATCTTGGTGAGGAGAATCAACATATAATCCCTGGTTTTTCACAATAATTTTTTTGTGCTTTTTCAAAATTCTCCCTAGATGATGAGATGTGGTGAGTTCTTCATTTAGTCTCAACAGAGTTGCTGCCCTTTCTGCACTAGCCCAGCAACAACACGATGATGATCCATCTTCTGCAAGAATAAAGAAATGCGGGGGGAAATATCATAAAAAATGGTCACAGAGAAGCTTAGCATAAAGTGGAGATCCAAAACATGAGAAAAAGTGATGACGAGTCTTCTTTGTAGATTCTGCACATCAAGTATCATGTGAGAAGGGGCTGCTTTTTTTTGACAAAAAAATTGTCGTAGGTGAAGTATTGCTTTAATGTGATAGGAGAAAGCACATGCTAACCACATTAATATCTTAGAATCCTTACAATTAGCCTTTGTTAAAATAGTGTAATTCTATAGTCTAAAAGAAGTTTGTTTCCTACAAGATTTGCTACAACCCAACATCTAAATACAACTTATTGACAGCAGGAAAAAATTGACATAATTGATAACAAAGCTCAGGTGTAAGAATGCTGGCAAGTGAATACTAATAGATATAGGCATAACACAAATAATTGAACAAGGAGTCCATGTCAGAAACGAAAGAGCAACACAAACTAAATAATAGAAGATAGGAAATAGAAACTGGGCCAAGCCAAAAAATGTGGACATAAATTATGTGGAATTATTTATAAAATATTTAAAAGATGTTTATAATGTATATAACACTAAGTAAAACAACTGTCAGTTAAACCACATTTGACAAACAATACATGCACTTGCACAGGCAAGACAATGAAAGTGATTATAGCTGACTTTTCGTGAGTAACACTTAAAATGAGCTTACTTTTTAACACAAATAACTTACCCAGCAAAAAACAAGCAAGTGGAATGTCCAAAAGTGTCCCCTGAGCATTAATTTTTGTTTCTGCAACAAAATTTGTAGTCTTTCTCTCTATAACTAAAACAAAGACCGCAACTACCTGTTCACAAAAGACAGCACAAAAAATAATGTTCTCTGAGAATGAGAGCACAAATATTTCATGGATAAATGTCAAATTAATTTACCCTGCATCGAAGCACTATTTTCTTGTGGCTCAAGCTCCTAGGCAATTGGGAGATCAAACAAGAGATATAATTTCGAGATGCATCGTCAGCATCTTTGGTAGAGTTTAAAAAAGAGGACCTGTCACCGCATTGTTTGTCACATACTTTCATGGATTTTATTACAATAAATGACACAGGCAGCAACATTAATTTATTTGGTGCCCTGCAGAGCAGAAGACAAGGAATCAATTATGTTGTAAATTAAAGACATTTCACATAATAAATGTGAGGATACTCCTTGATATAAGTGCATGTGGAAAAATGGAAGAGTAAAACTAAGTATACAAAACAGATTGACATACAAGAATACATGCAACACAGTCGTCAAGGAAATTTTGTTTTCACAGAGCAGTTCACCACTGACATTACTATTTTTTCTTTAACAGTGCAGTGAAACAAAATTTGGATTCCAATTATTTCTTGTTGGATAATCCAATGCATACCTTGCGTTGAGAATTCGATGAAATACTGCAGTTACACCAGGTCCAAATCCAGTAGGAAAAGTATGTTTATTTACAGAACCACAAATATTAACCTAATAAGAAATAAATGAACAAGATTATGCTGCAAAATAAGCACAGAATGAATATAAATATAGAGTGAGATGGGATTGCAATTACAATATGGTGATGCACTAAAACATGAATGCAGAAATTGCTTCTTGTCCCAATGAGGCCTTTCAACTGAAGAGCATCAACGTTTGCACCACTTGAGCATGAACTAAAGGAACCAGAGCCAATTTTATGAATTTCAATCACATTTCCCTCAAGAGACATCAAATTGCCCTCAGGGAACAGGCTGTTTGATCTCTGAGTTCCGAAACAAGATTTAGGTCTATCCTCTAAAGTCCCAGTACCTAAAGAAAGGTTAGCACTATCTTCTGATATTGCAAACTGCAAGCTTAGACTATCTTCCAATTCCATAACATTATCCTCCAAGACATCTGCAAGAGTGATGGGGAGATATAGGTTAACATCTGAACTGACACTTGAAGGTTCACCATAGGACCTCGGCAGAAGATTTTGATGATTAGGTGAAACTCCACCAATTGTAGGAGATGAAGAATCTTTTGCAGATGTATATTCTGATAGATGATCAGAAAGGTTCTCTTCGTAAATAACTGAAAGGCTCCAAATATGTTTTCCAGAATCAACAAGTAATTTACCACTGCCACTGCTCCCACAGTTGGCATCTTTTGTACTTCCAAAGCAGTTCTTTATGTTATGATCTATGATGTAATAATCACCAATCTGCAACAACTGAAATGTAGTAGATAGTAAATTAATACTTGGGTTTTCCCTAATATATAAAATCAGCTAATACCTACTATCCTTTGTAGGCAGGCCAAAGATAACAAGATACCTGGTACTTTAAAAATCTATCTGCTGAGAACTCTAGCAAAATTTTCCTTGAAGAAGGTTTTGAATTAAAACTTGTATCTTTCATAGGTGACATAGAGCGCAAGATAGCTGGGCAAACCTCATTCTCATTTTGAAGGCTTTTAAAAGTAACCAGACAAGATAAATCAGGAGAAGATCTCATGTTGACACAATATTTGTTCTCTTCTGGTTTCCTGGAAGAATTAGAACAAGCACTGAGCTCATAGATGGAAGTCTGAAATTCATCCTTTGATGAACTTACTGATTCCTTAATAAGTTTCTGCCTCTTATTGGAAAATTTATCTTCATTATTACCACTCAGACAAGATTTCGATAGTTCCTTTGTCTTGTCCCAAGAAGCATTGTGTGGATGAACAATTCTACTCTTCCCAGCAAACAATAAAATGAATGGAAAAAGTATGGCTTCAACAAAAGTACTTGACTTGCTACATCCTGCTTTATTAGAATACTGCAATAATTGAAACAGGGCCATTAGCAGAGTAGAATTGTTGAAAAAGAATGTGGAGATTTTACAACCATGGAACATTTTAAGATGAGTAATGCTACAAATGTAAAGATTAATAAAAAAAGCACCTCCTTTATCACATCAAAATACTTCAGCAAAATTTTACATGGATCTGCAAGCAACTAAAAGGCTGCACACCAAAAGTGGTTATGCTTTTTTGAAGGGTTAAATACAGTCTTAAGCATACGTAACATAATCTGAAAGGGTTAATTACATTAGTCTAAGCTGATACTTCACAATCTTTAACTCTACACTTCCTTTTTTACCATGCAACTGTTCTAATGAAGATTTGATAGCAGTTCATCAATGAAATTAATGACTATAATTTCTGACTAAATATAACACTAAAACAAACCTTTTCTTGAAGAGGAAATTTGTGAGATACTCTAAGCAAATGGTAGGATCCAGGCTCTAATGTCTCATTTTCATTCTTACTATTTATGCATGAGTAAAGGGGAATCTTTCTGCATTTAGCATTCTTCCAATGACAGCAAACAAAAAATGGTGTACATAATTCTCTTTCTGCTTTGGAGCAATTAAAGATAGTGCTACATGATAATGACTCACTCCCAAGACTTTCAATCTGATCCACAAGTTCGTCTATGCTGTCCATTAAAACTTCATAGTCCGTCACCTAAAAATCCAAAATGACTGTTTAAACACATAATTCTGAGGACAACCTAATTACCTAATACTATGTGATCAAGTTAGGAATTTATAAACACTACTTTCAGACTGTCAAGAAAAATAATTACTAAACCCAACTCAACCTCACAAAAATCAGCTTGGAAAAGAAATCAAATACTTGGCTACAAGTACTCACAAAATTATGAAATCAGTTGAACCCTCAATTGAGTCCACCAAACAAACCCACTTTCCAGAACTGCAGAACCTCTTCACTAATAAATTTATAAGGGTTAAAAATGTTTAGTCTGCAAAAGGCAGTGTTTAATTTTAGTCCTTCAAAAATAAATAGTCTCATTTTAGTCCCTCTTTAAGAAAATATGGATAACATGGGACAACAAACCTCATAAATTTCGTTGGGATTCCAAGTTAAGGGAATGTCTGGTATAAGAATATCAACACGACCAGTTGCATCAACCATCTGCAGTCTTCTAGTTGATGGATTAATCTGAACAGGAAAAGCAAAAAGCCATAAATATGAGAACCAAATTATTAGTAGTTATCAACAATATCCAAGATTCATTTAAATTTTTTCCAGTGAAATCATGTCACATTAAAAAGAATAAAATATATATAACAACCATTGACAACTATGGTTTATTCGCAAGCATGGAAATGACAAATTCATTGAACCACTAACCTTAAGGTATCCAAGCAAAACAACACCTATATCTTCACTTCGAAGGATCCTCCTAAATGACCTGCCATTATATCTTGCTTCACGTGATAAAATACTGAAATGGTTGCCAATAGGCGATAATTTACAGTGATTTTCTGACTTCATAATTCTTAGCAAGGTGTGTATACAGTGACAAATGAAGATAGACATCGGTATTACCTGTAATAAAACAGATGAAGTAATTTATATCCTTCAGTGGTTAAAAACAAATTCCTTCTATGAAAACATAACGAAATTCTTTTTTTTTGGATGAAATAAAACCTGTATGCTATATATAGATCATGTTAAATCCAAACTTTACAAAGTATCAGAAGAAAATTAAATATAAACACAGATAACATACCAATTTCAGAAAACTGCAATGCAGTACTCTACCACAACCATTATAGTCATGTGTGCACAGCCCCATGAGAGCACCTTGCTAGCAAAGGGAAACATTATTACCAAACTAAAGCAGCAAAAAATTGGTACACACGAAATTTTCCCAGCTGTCAATTTGTTGACAAACCTGAGTTTGAAATATTGATGAAGGGAAAAGTGCACTAGCATACATCTGAACTAGCCCTTCTTTCTGGTAAAACCTTGCATAATTAAATTCATTAGAAATGGAACAGAACAAAGAGCTACAGCCCAACTAAGAACACCTTCAACCCAAAGGAAGAAAATTACATGCTTTGATCCCAAAATCTCCTTGTCAGATAAGATACCAGCAAACTTTTTCCGGAAGCTTGAGACAAGAAGTAATACCCTACCACGAAAAAGGAATAACATATATTCCAGCAATCTTTAAAACTCTCAAGTTCCAAATCAATTGCAATAAAAGTAAATCAAACTAGTCAATACCAGAGTCTTGCAGAAAATGGTAACGACTGAATGAACTTCCCTAGCATCCCGGAAGATGGAAAAACTACATTACACCTGCAATACTGAACTGAATGATCACTTTTCTGCAAAGAATATGAATAGGCGACTTCAAATAGGTCAGAAACATTTAAGGAACAACTAGTGCATAATTGTTGAGGAAATCAATTGCTTTTCTCTCGGCTGCCTTCTTGAGAGACCCTTAGAAAAATATGCAGCTAATATTGTATCGTGCAAAGCGTACAACAATTCAGAACATGACCATGCATATTTCAGTCACATGCAGTTGCTTGCATTAGCCCAAGTTCAACGTCTACAGACTGTGTACTTTAAGCATTTATGTGATGACAATTTGAACAGAAGCAAGCACAGTTATAGTAGCGATACATACACAGTTTGGCAAGGGGAGAAGGATTGCACAATAATGCTGGTCTTGATGCAGGCCCCAAGAATAATAATTTTTGTCCACGAAAACTTCGGATCCACAATATGCACATTTCTTACAGATAACTGCAAACGGTAATGACTTTTGGAGTCAAAACTTAAAACTCAAAATGGGTTGCAGATTATATAACTCACGAGATTAATTTGTAAGCACTGTTAAGTAAAACATTTTTACATGGACATCTAACATTAATTTACCCTATTGCCACATCATGCTAATGAATGAGATATTGTGATAAATGAGAACATCCTATAGGAAGTCCGTCGAAAGAAATGTGATCTTCAACATGGTGCTACATTTACAACCCAACAGATATCTCAGGAGGTGAAATCTATCCTGACAGCGCAAAAAGAACTGTGTTCTTCAATATGGTGCTACATTCACAATCCAAAAGATATCTCAGGTCAAGAAAACAGCAAATTTGCTTCACTTACAATGGAGCCAACTCTCAGACCATGCATCGAGGTATGCAGTTGATCAGTTAAAAGAAGCCACACATCATGGTCCAACTCCAGAACCATCCCTTGCATGTAAGCACCTTTAACTACACCAGTATAAGCACCACATTCACCCTTTCCCTTGATCCCACTCTTCAAGCTTGGCATGCATTTCTCCGAAGAAGACCCAACATGCAGAACCGACTCATCTACAGTTACATACATCACTTGAGACTCCTCCTTCGTAAAGTAAACCACCTTCTTCTTCAAACCAGACACCACAACGCGGTTGTCAATCAGTTTGGTGATTGCAGGGTGCCAAGAGGAAGCACTGTCACGAAAATACACAATCTCCATTTTGGTAAAAGAATGCCCCTTCCTACTCTCACTCAATTTGTCAATTAAAACGTCCTTGGAACAACAAAGCCTACACTCACAACAAACTAATTGCACTAAAAACCCTGGCAGGTTCACCTTAGGGCCTGAGTTCAAGTCAGAGGTACTAGCCGCCATGGTGCACGGCACGACAGAGAGGGGACCAACGGACTCCACCACCCCGTGAAAGCTTCTCATTCTGGCGCCGGATCCTCGGGTACAATTCGGCGCCAGTGGAAGCGAATGCACAGCGTTGGAGCCGTGGTTGGGGTCGGAGAAGCGCCAATTGATGATCTCTAATAGGCCGTGGGCGACATCGCGGTCATGGCGCTTGAAGGGGATGAAATTCCAGACGGTGACGCGTATTTCCCTGTTCAGAGCGTCTGGGCGAAAGTGGAGGAGGTCGCAGCAGAGGGTGGCGGAGGCGTCGGAGAAGCGGAGGCAGGAGCACGGAGGGGAGAGGGAGAGGGCGGGGAGGGTTAGGGTTAGGGTTCCGACGAGGACGGTTGAGCAGGGAAGGGCGGTAAGGACGTGGCGGGAGGTGGAACGGTGCAGCGGGGGAGTGGAAGAGAAGAGGGAAGAGGCGGCGGCGGTTAGAGGGCGAGGAGAGTGAAGGAGTTCTGCTAGACTCATCACCGTAGCGTTTGCGTCGTCCATTGTGTTGATGAAACCGGTGGCGCGCCTAGTGTTGGCGGCTTTGAACACCGGCGGAAACCAGGTTTTCGAATTGGATGAAACTTATAAGAAGCGTTTTTGGGAGGGAAACTTTTTTAGAGTGGTGATTCACGGAACTACTCTTTTATTTAAAACAACCAAGCCAAACATACTTTCGTACAATATTATATTATTGTTTATTTTAAAATAAAGAGTAGTGATATATGTAACACAAATCCGAAGATACGTATAATCTCTAAAATGTAGGACACGGGAACACGGATCTATATATTATATAATTTTGAATTATATAAATTGAAAATAAATATTTATGTGCAAAAATATGTTTCAGATTCTTTGGGAGCAGGAAGATATTTCTCATGACTGGTTCAAAAGAACTTGTTCCTTATTTTTATAATCATAATAAAAATTTATACAATAAATTTGAGTTTTTAGAAAATTATTGTATTTATATCGTTTAAAATGGTGTTAGAACTGTGTTAGAATTTTAAAAAATCCAACAAATATTTTTTGAATTGAACACTTCACTAATAAGTGTCCTACGAGTGTCGACACCGATACGTGTGTCCGACACGGATACGCCCATTTAAGAGAAGTGTCTGAGCCTCATAGACCTATGAAGCTCGGACACTCCTCTTAAATGGTGTGTCGTATCAGATACCGACATTCGTGTGACACCTGTAGGACACATATCCGTAAAGTTTCTAATTCAAAAAGTATTTGTTAGATTTATGACAATTCTAGTACGGTTTTAACATAATTTAAATATATATATATATATTAATTTTCTAAAAAATCAAACTTTATTGTATAAATTGCTATTATGATTATAAAAATAAGAAACAAATCTTTGCGAACTAGTAATGAAAAAACATCTTTCTGCTCTAAAAAAAAATCTGGAAGATACTTGTTCACATAAATCTTTATTGTCAATTTATATAATTCATAATTATATAATATATAGATTCGTGTCCCTGTATCCTACATTTTAAAGATTTTATGTATCTCTATGTCTGTGTAAGTGTCTAACATCTCTATTAATATAAAAAAATAATATTATGTTTTATGTACTTAAATTTTACGATTTTATTTTTACAATAATATCATTATATTGTTTTTTTTTTTATTTTGATTATGATGATAACTTCTTTGTTATTTGTAAGAGTGTTTCTTCTGCACCCCATTATTCTGAATTGAGTATCTTTTAAAAATTCTAGAATAGCACAAACCTCACTTTTTTTTTTCCTTTGTAATTTTTGTTAGCATTATGGAGAGAAACGGTGGTGTGATTCATTCCCATTATTGATGATTTTGCCGATGGCATTGTGGTAGTTACGAGATAGTTTTAGAAGCATTGTTTGTTAGAGAAGAAAAGTAAGTTTTGTTCTTTTTACTTTTCGTAATTGTAATCTGAAATATTTGCAAAATTGAAAATCTTGAATGTATTCCCGAAACCTAATTTCCAGAAACCATCACACCCAATTACCATAAAAAAATGTCAAAAATAATTTTGATATTTTGAAAAATATAAAAGTGCAGGAGGAAGCAAAATGTAGGGATATGGGAAGAAACACCATATTTGTAATTATGTTGAGTTTGTTCAGTTTTACCTCAATAAAAACTTATATGATATATGTACTGGACAGGAATGCTTCATACCTCGGTCCAAGCATTTAGGTATGGTCGGCTCGGCTTTGGATCCAACAGGCGGGTCATAAACTCGACCCAGTTTTAATGGTAAGCCCAATAAGGAATAATTAAAGTAGAGAAAATATTAAGTTTATTCATATGTTAATATAAAAGTCGTTAATTGAATATATATGTTAATATATGTAGAAGTTGTTAGAATATATGAATAAAGTTGTTAAATGAGTAGCGAGTACCCGTGAATAAATGTGCACGTGATTCTCTTTTGCTGTTAGCACTGTGGGAGAAGGTGCCCGTAGGCAGAATATCTTTATGTTACACATGCTTTCAGTTGAGATTATATTCTCGTGAGTGAAAGTTGTTAAAGGGATAACTATAAAAGGGGCTTGAGACCCCCGGTAAAGGTACACTGATTCTGAGTACTTTAGATTGAAACTGATTACTTATTTTGAATGCTCTTACATACTTGATTGTCGGAGTCATTTGGCACCCACCGTGGGGCACGCTAAAACCTGATCCCATCCACATTCTTGGTTGAGCCTTCTGACGTAATGAGAAACACAAGGCAATGACCGCTAGGATCTGAAGGAAGTGATGCCCCCACCTTACAGCAACTCATGGATGTCATGAGGGCCCTCCAGGAGGCCAACTAGAAGCACAAACGAGAACAAGAGAGGTTACGAGCGAAAGCCAGAGTTGAGCAAGGGCTTTTGCAGGATCTCCTGATGGTAGAAGTCGAGGCCTCTTGAGTAGCTCTGGAGGAGCAAGCACAAGCTAATGAGGAGTTGCACAAAATCAATGAGGACTTACGTAAAAGCCTGCACCAATGTGACCGACGTTCCACCAGGGAACAATGTCTGAACTTGCCCTCGAGAGATAGTCTCAAGCAATTTTCGCGAGAGATCATGGATGAGCTCGTGCCACCTTATTACATCACACCCAAGATCGCTTTTTTCAAGGGGATAGAAGACCTTGAGAGTCATCTCATGGCATTCAATGCTCAAATGATTGTTTCTGGAGGAACGGATGTCATCCCGTGCAAGATGTTCATGAGCACTTTCACGGGTACAACCCTATAATGGTTCAGTGGGATCTCGGATGGTCAGATCACTTCTTTCTCCCAGTTCTCCAAGATGTTTAGAGAGCAGTTCTCTGTCAACAAGGTCAAGCCCCCGAGGCTGTACGACCTTTTCAGTGTCAGACAAAGGGAGGGAGAGGCATTAAAAGACTATCTAAATAGATTTTGGGCAGTCACGGTGTGACTTTAGACCCATGATGAGGAGATGATGATCGCCGCTTTCAATCAAGGGATCGCAACGGGACAATTCAGTGATTCGATAATTAGAAATCCAGCAGAGACGTTTTCGAAGGTACATGAATAAGTTGTCGCCCACATTGAAGCGGAAGAGATCGTGATCAAGAAGAATGATAGCTTGCATTCAAGACAACCTAGGACTAAGGAGAAAACCTAAAGAATAAGAAATGAAAAAGACAATCAAGAAAAATAAGGCACTCAATGAAAAGATAGCACACAAAGGGAACCTAAAGAATAGTACTAGAATAAGATGAAGAAAACCAAAAAATAGTACTATTGGAATATTTGTATAAAATTTGCATGATTTTAAAGATTTATTCTAAACTGAATAATACAAACTGGAAGTTGAAATTTAAACCACTGAAAGTTCAAGATCTTATCTCAAATTAGACACTGGAATCACACAAAAACAGTGCGCCAATTAATTGTGATAAATTTTTTAAAATCACTGTCACTCACTGAAAGTCATAATTTTGTACTCTGTACGTATTTGATTTATCATTTTTTTTATTTGGAATTTTGATACACTTCTTTTTTTCACTCTTTTATAACACTTCAAACTACTGAAATCCAGAGTTTCAAAATTTTTTCTCCAACAGAATTAGTTTTCATAAGCAATTTCAGTCACCACAAAAACTGGAAAACAGAGAAAACCTATGCTGGAATTAAAAAAACATAATTAAGAAACTTCAAATACACAAAAGAATTGATGTATATGAACTTGTATAGATCTAATACACAAGCATGAACTCAAATCTAAAAATAAAATACACCAAAGGATCAAAAATAGAATTAGAAAACTGCACTCAAGTAAAAAATCGACCAACCAAAATTAGCAAGAAAAGTACTACATAGAAGTGATGACATTATAAGAGAAACATGACATGACAAAACATATATGGATTCAAAAATTAAAATGACTCAAACACAATGAATTTGTACCAATTAAAATAGCAAGAAAGACTCAATTAAAGCAAAAACATAATAGCTAACACAAAAACAGAATTAAAGTGCCAATCAACTCAAAAAAATTTTTGCACACAACCATAACTCTAGATACCACATGATGTGAGTTGAATCAAGCATAGACACTTTCAAGAATTTATAACACAAATATATGTAAAGAAGGATGACAAAAAGAAGTTGCAAACAAAGGTAAACAATTCGGTATAAGTGGAGGAACTTAAGGAAACATCATTGGAGTTCAATGCCTTCCAAATCATGAACCAAACTCAAGATTGAGTGCCATTCCACAAGAACCGATTCACAAACCCCATACAAAATAGAACCGAATTCAAATACAAGAAATTAATCACAATTACCGAATAGAATCAAGTTGTAAGTGCAGAAATGAAAAGGAAACACAAGATGAACAAGATTAACCGATTGAAATGAAAGAACAATGCAAAGAGCACAAACTACCGATTGGAATTACTAAAACATGATTCGAAAATGGACATGGAGATGGAATAAGAAAGACTTATGTGATTGTAGTCTATGGAGGGGAAGAACACGCCACTTGGAGGTGATTGATCCAAGATAAGTGCATGAATGCCGCCACTTGGAGCTTCCCAAACACTCAAAAGATGAGACAAGATGAAGGAGAGCAAGTCTCACACAATTCTCTCTCAATTCGAGTAGAGTAACAATACTTCAAATTCCAATTCTGCATTTACATGAGCATGGCCTCTCTATTTATAGTAGAAGAGGGCTGGAAATGAAAAGGCACAAATTCAAAACAAGGTTATTCAAAATCGGCACCAAATCAAGTCACATGAGAAGTGTGACTTGCTTTCCTACTTCGGCACCTCCTAAAACTACATGTCACCTACTCTTTATGTCACATGGAAGGTATGACTTGTCTTTGTACATAAGCACCCCTTATATCTATATCTATATCTACATCTCCCTTTATGTTCTACTAACAAACTACTCAAAAGTAATTACAAAAAGAGACATCCAATGATGCTCATCTCCCAAAGTCTTGGCCTTGCTTCTAGTAATCCTTTGAGACATGAAGGATGTTGAGCTCATGGGTTGGGCTTCTTGGGCTTGGGCCTCAAGCACCTCCTCTACTTGGTTTTCATCGGCAACCTAGCTTGACCCTTGCGGGAAAACAAAACCTCTACCGAGAAGAGAACGAACTCGAGGTACATACCATATGTAGCCAGGAAAGATGAGCCCAAGATGAGGGTTAGGGAAGAGTCAACTGCTTGACCCAAGTTTCGAGTATCTATTTGGAGCTCTTAAGCAAGCCAGAGGTAGCGGAAAAGCTGAAGTTTACCCAGAAGACAAGTTGGAACTTAGGATCGCGAATGGACACCTGGTGTGAGTTCCATAGAGAATTTGGGCACAATGTCGAACGATGCATAGCCTTGGGTCACCAATTGACTAGCTTGGTCAAAGAAGGTTTCTTGAAGGAGTACCTCGAGGTTGACTAGGAAGAACTAAGGGGAGAGATTGCTATCAGGGACCAGACACATGAGGCACCGATCCATGGAGAGTTGAATACCATCTCAGGAGGATTTGCCGGAGGAGGAAGCTCGGCCTCCAAACGTAAACGTTATGCACGAGCGGTGATGTCCTTAGATACGAAGAGACCTGATCATCCTCGGGAGCCCAATCTTTGTTTCACGAGTTCTGACCTAGAGGACGTGATTCCTCATGAAGATGACCAAGTGGTGATATCAGTCGTCACTGTAGGTCGAAAGGTGCACAGGATTTTGGTCGATCAAGGAAGCTCGACTGATTTGATGTTCTGGGGAACCTTCACCAACTTGCAGTTATCCCCTAACCAACTGATGCCATACGATGGGTGTTTGGTCGGCTTTGCGCAAGATCGAGTAGAAGTACGAGGGTACGTTGAGCTGAGAACGACCTTCTCCGATGAAAGCGCGACCAAGACATCAGGTACATTATTGTTAACGCGCCTTCTGCTTACAACTTGTTTTTAGGGTGACCCTCCCTGAACAGGTTGGGCGTAGTAGCCTCAACGACCCATATGAAAACGAAGTTGCTTTCTACTAAGGGAGGAGTGATCACCATAAAGGTCGATCAAAGGACAACACGAAAGTGCTACAAGAGTAGCTAGAAGAATAAAAAAGGAACTTACACGATTGCTATCCAGTCAGGAAAGCCAAAGTGGATTGCAGAGGCGGATGCCATCAATGAGAGACGACCTGAACCTGTTGGAGAGGTTCAGGAAAGGGAAATCAAGGGGAAGAAGTTTAAGCTTGACACCTCGTTATGCAAAGAATTAGAAGATAAGATAGCCGAGGTGATATCTGAGCACATGAATGCTTTCGCATGGTCATCCGCGAAGATGCCTGGGATAGACCCAGACTTTCTATGCCATCGACTTACCATGGATGAAAGGGTTAAAACCGTGGTCCAGAGGAGGAGAAAGTTTAACGAGGATAAGTGCCTCGTCATCCGAGAATAGGCTCATAAGCTTTTGAATGCTGACCACATAAGGTAAATCCAATACCCTGAGTAGCAGGAAAATGTTGTGTTGGTAAAGAAGGCCATCGGAAAGTGGAGGATGTGTGTCAACTTCACTAACCTGAACAAGGCTTGTCCCAAGGATTTGTACCCGCTACCGAGCATAGATTCCTTGGTGAAAAACGCCTCAGGTTGTCGGTTGTTAAGCTTTTTGGATGCGTTCTCAGGGTACAATCAAATTCGTATGTACCCGAGGGATGAGAGTAAGACAACCTTTATAGCCGGGATCGTCATCTATTGCTACAAGGTCATGCCCTTTGGCTTTAAGAACGCTGGTGCCACCTATAAAAGGATGATGGATCGAATCCTCGCCCCAATGCTTAGGCAGAACATACAAACATATGTAGACGACATGGTCGTCACATCAAAACAGAAAGACCAGCACATTGCCGACCTGGAAGAGCTATTTGCAACAATAGCAAAGTACAATTTGAAGCTTTGTCCATAAAAGTGTGTGTTTAGGATAGAAGTAGGGAGGTTCTTTGGTTTCTTGTTAACTGAAAGGGGCATAGAGCCAAACCTCGACAAATGTGCTGCAATCATAGGAATGAAACGCCCGACCAATGTCAAAGAGGTCCAATAGTTAACTAGGCGCATGACCACTCTGTCTCATTTCCTATCAGCCAGTTGATAAGTGTCTAATTTCAGTAATATTTCATATTAAAATATAGGCACTTATGAGGATTTATTGCTAATTTACATATAAAATAATCCCTAATTTATGAATTTATACCTTTTTACATTTTTCATG
>Ga0123341_1002115_pt1 | contig 15979 bp, 11 predicted proteins | sample Turbeapinknodule_FD_89959 | JGI IMG/M metagenome (GOLD analysis project Ga0123341, IMG submission 89959) | Root nodule microbial communities of legume samples collected from Mexico - Turtle bean Mexico pink nodule | ecosystem: Host-associated > Plants > Roots > Nodule | place: Mexico: Nepantla... | reverse complement strand
ATATATTTCCGAAGAGAAATATTGAGTACGAATTTAGGGTTCCAAAAGTGAAAGAGCACAACCCAAACATTTTTTAAAAAACTAGTAAGACTATTTATGTCATTTCATGATGTAATATACTGCAGTTCGAATTTGATATAGGTTTTTTCTTCCCGCGCTCCCCTACGTTTTTCTTCCTGCCCCTCTATAATTTTTAAAATCTCGAAATTGGCCTTGACCTTTTATTTGAAAAAGGACACTGTGGTTACTGAAAATAAGGATTTGGAAGTGTGCTACGGATTTATAAATCCAGAACTGAATATTTTTTTTTTCGAATGAGGGGTGTTCCAGAAACAAATTTTGCATAAATTATTGATTTCTGGATTGCTGAATCCGGAAGCCTAATTCTGTTATGGATTGGTGGGTCTGGAATGTCTTTTTTTTTTTCTAATTATGGATTTCTGAATCCGAAATGCATATTTTTATTATGGACTGGTGGATCCAGAATGCTTTTTCTGAATGATGAATTTTTGAATGTGAAATGCATATTTTGAATTATGGATTGGTGGATCCAAAATTTTATCGGAAGTTCCAATCTGAAATTTTTCTGGATTCCATAATCCATATTGCAAAAAAATAAATACAGTTCAAGTGCAGTTTAGGATTTTTAAAAAATAATAAGGACAATTTGGTCTTTGCATAACATTGTGGGGTGCAGGAAGAAAAATGTAGGGGTGCATGAAGAAACTGCCTTTGATATATTACAGGAAGCAAAAGCCATTGCGTAAGGCAATTGCGCACCATATCATTGCACGCAATCATAGGGGAAAAACCAAAAATACATTTATAAAAATAGGGTACATATAAAATTACATTCCGGATCCCCTTTTCCGGAACACAATAATCTATTTCAGATAATTTTTTCTGAAATGTATTATTTTCAGTTCTGGATATTTTTATCCGGAGATTTTGATTTTCTTTTTCCGGATTTTTATATCCAAAACACAAAAATATATTTTGGATTTATTTTTCTAGAATGCATTATTTTCAATTCTGGATTTTTCTTTCCAGAATAAAGGATATTTTCGAAAATTTTGAAATTATGTTGGATGCAGAAAAGTGTTGGGTGCATGGAGCATTTGCCGTGAGTAATAGCATCAAATGGACCTGATGAATGGGCCTTTATCGGGTATTATGTACCCGAATTAAACGCGTCATAGCCACTTAATAAAACGAGAGCGGCGCATATTCCGGCATTGCCACGCACATCCTTCACACCAACTACCTTTTTCTCTTCTTTTATCTTCTCACACCGTTCCAAAATTCATCCACACTTTTCCCACACATCAAAATAGTGTTATTCAATTCAGAGTCTCAGAGTCACTCACTCGACACATCCTTCTGTAGCTCTCCCAGGCGAGGCCATGCCAACTAACGACGATTTTCAAGGTATTTTCCCTATCTTTTTTCAAATATTTATTTACATAATTGGAGTTAAAGATTTGATTTCTTGCTTCTATGAATCATTCTGTTGCTTTGGATGAGAGAGTGAGTTTTTTTACGAAATGTAGGGTTGAAGAGAAATGTGTTTTATGACCATCTGAGAAGGGATGTGTGATCAATTAGGTTTTCTTCCTAAGGTTTCAAAGTAATAGCTTGTTAAAAAATGTAATTTTTCATAGGGTTTGGTGCAATTTGATGTGACTTCTATGGTGTTGGTTTCTTGATAGAGGAAAGATTGGGTGGACATGAAATCATAGGTGGATCAGAGCTGGCTTAGTTGTCACGCTATTTGTATAGACTGGGATATTGCTGTGTATGTACTAACTAGTTGCATGTGTTTTTTTTTATATATATTTCAGGAGTTTCAAATTGCTATGTGTTCAAGAGTCGATTGCAGGAGTATGCGCAGAAGGCAGGGCTTCCCACGCCTGTCTATGAAACTGTCAAGGAAGGGCCTTCCCATGAGCCTTCTTTCAGGTCAACAGTGATAGTGAATGATGTTCGGTATGATTCTTTGCCTGGATTTTCCAACCGGAAGGCAGCAGAGCAGTCGGCTGCCGAGGTTGCTTTGGTGGAGTTGGCCAAATCGAATGTAGTTAATCAATCCATCACTCAACCTGTTGTAAGTACTCTTTAACCAGTATCAACCTTTTGTGGTTGCAAAGTGTGGGTTTTCACATGTTATACTGTGCTTCTCATGATATATGTTTAAAAAAAAACCCTTTTTGACCTATGTTGTTTAGGGTTTTTTTGGGTAAAAGTATGATTTTTCTTCCATTTTCTAATGCCTTTTTTCACCAGACGAAGTAACTAAAACCCAATGCAGGAAGTAACTAAAACCCAATGCAGGTTAAGCCTCACTACCTAGAGCGTTACAAGGAAATTTTTTGGCCTAATGCAAGTGTTTGAAACCCTTTTCCTTGATCATTCTGCAAAACGCTCCCTTTTACACTTTACAAACCTACTAATTATAGAATTTGTTATGTTCTATTTCTATTAATTTCACCACCAGCTTTCATTTTTTACCTCATTACTATGTTCTTATTTCTCTTATATTGATTGTTATTGTGTGCTTAAACTATGTAGGACTTCTTAATTATGGTTTTCTCAGTATTCACTTAGTATAAGTTATTTAGTGTGCTTTATTATATTTCAAATAGTGGTCATCCCACTTCTCACTATAGTGGTTTCAAAGTTTGCAACTGCACAGTGCTATCTGAGATTGATAACGATGCTTAATTAATAGAATATTTTTTGGCCAAGTAGAATTTCACTTTGCAAATTATATTTTCACCCACCTCAGTCATTATTTGATTATTGGAATATGCATGATTAGTGGTTATCTGATCTGACACTTTTAAGAGTGCATAGCTTTGTTGCGCTATTTTTTGGCATTTGTGCTTGTTGCATTGTCTCTCAACAGATATTACTTTTAGTTTCAACATTTTGGTCACCTTCAGCTGTACTAGTTATTGTGTATTTGCTGCCTCTGACCATGTTAGTGGTGTTTACTTCCAGCATGAAACAGGATTGTGCAAAAATTTACTTCAGGAATATGCCCAGAAAATGAACTACGCAATGCCTATGTATCAGTGCAAAAAGGATGAAACACCTGGTCGAGCATCAGTATTTTCATGTACGGTTGACATTGGAGGTATACTCTATATTGGGGGAGCAGCAAAAACCAAGAAGGAAGCAGAGATTAAAGCTGCCAGAACTGCTTTATTAGCTATCCAGTCAAGTGCAACTCATGCTTCCCAAAACCAGGTTGGCCATCCAAAGTTGACAGTCCTTCCATGTAGAAAAAGGGTTGCAGAATCCGTTTCTATAGCCGATGAAAATTCAAATACTCCAAAGCCCAAGAAAGCTAGATTTAAAAGGAAATCTTCTAAGAGGAAAAATCCTAGAGATAAGATAGGCCCGATTCATACTGAAAATGTTGTCGGTATTGGAACAAATATCAATCATGAAGTAGAAACACAAGCAAGTGTTAATGATGAATCTGGTGTGCATGAAATGAAATCTGAAAAATTCACTTCAGAAGTCATGAAGAATTTAGAGAATGGAATATCATTTAATTATCCCGAGAAAGAAGTGTTTGCTGTGGAGAGTTCTTTTGTTTTTGAAAATGGAAAGTCAGCAGAATTGTATTCCAAGGAGAACAATCTTGGTTCTGTTGTTGCAGAACTCTCTTCCGTGTCTAATGGAGACATATTGGAAACAAGTGTGGAGATGAACAAACAGCAATACAATGGAGAAATGGTTTCCGACCATTGTGTTGTAGGGGGTTGAGACTGAAAGTATTAAATTATTAGAATGGAAAGATTAAACTATTAGCATGGAAGATAAGATTCAAGCAATGCTGGGCATTTATTAATAGGAACCTTGAGGATTCCAACTGTTTTTCTTTGTTGGGTGTCACTCAATTAGGAAAGTAAAACATAGAATGTGATGATTTTCAAAGCATGTTGATAATTTTTATTAGTGATCTGATGAGGATGTGTAACACCATTTATTTATATTGTATTAGTACATTTGAGTTATGTTCCATTTGTCAGCGACATAGGAAGTGGATTTGGACGGGTCTGAGTTTATATGAAAAATGCAATTTCCTTTTCGAGTTTTACTCTAAATTTGAAATGTGTATAATAAAGGATTCACTGCATGTGTTGGTTGGTGGAAGCTCAGTTTCTTTCAAATGTTTTTTTAATTAAAAATTATACTGAAATTTAGTGTTAAGGATTTAATATTAATTTATTTTTTAAAAAATATTTAAATGAGTTATCTACCACTTTAATTTTTTTTATTATATATAGTCATTAATGTAAATCCTCTAAAACATACGAATTTTGATAAATTTTTGTTTTATACCATCCATTGTTTGGCGTGGAGAATTCTTCTTTTTGCTTTGTTTCTACAAGGAATAAAGATCACTTAAAATTGTAAACTATATTTTGTCAAATATAATTTTATCATAACAAATTGATGAGAGTTGTGACATTATTTTGAGAAATTTACTCCGACATTTAATGGAATTTGTTGCTAAGAAATTTACACACAAGAATAACTTTAATTTGTAGTAAGTGAAAATGTCCATTCTACTTATGTTAGAAAAAAAGTTGTATAACGTAATATTATTAATGCTAGGAACCTATGTTTTGAAAGAAATCTTAGAAATATACAACCTTTAGATAAAGGTAATAAAATCTCTACATAATCAAGAAAAATGTATATATCATGCAAATGCATCAAGGTGAGTCTATGTATTCATAATTTTAACTATTTTTTTTATTTAAAAGATATTGATGTTGCGGTTTACCATGAAGATCAAATCATCATTATTCTTGATTTTTTGTATTTTATATTGAAAATAATTTTCAGTAGAAATTTATTATAATGGATAAAGTCAATAACTTTATAATCTTGAAATTGAAAATGTATATTATCAGTTTATTTAATGAGACCAATTTAAGTGACGTTTTAATTGTACGAGGAAAGAACAAAAAAGTGCGGTATGTCAAATACAATTTTATCATATCAAAATATAAATTACATAACTAAAATACTGAATGACACAAAAAATGACATTTTGAAATTCTCATTTTTCAAAAAAAATATTATTCAGAATATATTAAAAAATTACATTACAAATTTTGAAAACATTATAGAAAAAATATATTCCAAATATTTTTTAAACTATGTAATGGAAGGTTTTGAGAATAATTTAAAACATTTATAGGATATTTTTATAAAAGGTAAATTTTTCTATTTTCAAGAAAGTTTTTCAAATTGGCTTTCGAAAATAATAATTGAGTTGTGACTTTGGTGTTTTCTAAGATGTCTTAAACTCCAAAATGAAAATTATTTTTTGAAAAGTTTATTTTATAATAGGTAAAAGTTATTTCAAAATACATCTTCAAATTCTCATTTTGTAATATTATTTTTCAGAATATTAGCACAAGATTGTTTTGATATATTCTGAATAAGATTTTGTAAGAAATTTAAAACATTATTTTTGTTTATGAGAACAAAAATTACACAAACTCTAAACCCTATTATTAATTATTAGAGAACAATGAGATCTGGTGAAACACTATAACTCAAAACGACGGCGAAGGGCAGAAGAAGTGTGAATTACGTTTGAAAATGCACGGTAGGCCTCGCAAAGCGTTGAAGCAAGAAGATGAAGCTGCTTTATCTGCCAAAACTCAAAAGCTTCGTTCACTTCAAGCTCACTTTCTTGCTAATCACCACAATCGCATGTTGCTTCTTCCTCCTTCAACTCTCTCTCTCTCTTTCTCTTTCTCTTCTCCTTCGATTAATTCCAATTGCGCAAATTTGGTTGGTTGCAGATATAGCAAGGAAGCTCTAGATGTGAGTGCGAAGCTTCTAGAAATTAATCCAGAGTGCTACACAGCTTGGAATTACAGAAAACTCGCCGTTCAACACCTCCTCTCTAACTCTGATTCCGATCCTCATTCTATCTTCCAAGACGAGCTCAAACTCGTGCGTGTTCACTCTCAGTTAATCTGGTTCAATTACTTGGATAAATAATTAGTTTATTTTATTTTTTCTGTGAATCGAATTGCCAGAGTTTGTTATTTGTTTCCAATGGTTTAGGTGGAGATCGCGCTGAGGAAGAATTTCAAGTCTTACGGCGCTTGGCATCACAGAAAATGGGTGCTCAGCCAGGGGCATTCGTCCATCGACAACGAAATGCGCCTTCTGAATGGTTTTCAGAAGGCCGATCCTCGAAATTTTCACGCGTGGAATTACCGAAGGTTTAATACTGCTTCCTTTTGATGTTCTCTTTTCAACCAGAGAAAGAAAATTATTCAATTTTGAGAAATTTTTTGTTTCTCCTGTTTATTTGTAATAGTTAATAAAAGTTAACTTTTGCATTTTGAAAAATGAAATAAACACGTTTTCAATGCAGTTTTGCGAAATAATTCTATTTAACTGCCACTTGAATGCTGAACTAAACTGTTAGGTTGGTTTCTTTTTTTGTGTTGATTTTACTTCCAGGTTTGTGACCGAACTGATGAAACGATCTGATGAGGATGAGTTGAAGTACACGGAGGAAGTTATAGGGGCTAATTTCAGTAATTACTCTGCATGGCACAATCGTAGGTAGTTATAACTAGAACTTTACTCATTCAAAGGGGCATTCTTGTGCTTGCTGACTGTATGCGTTTTCTGTACGGAGCCACTCCTTTAATTACCTGAGTTATAAGTATGTTTTTCGGAACTTGTGAATTGACCATGGACTGTTTTGCTTGTGTTTGCATGTGCCTCTGAAAAGGCATGAAATTGAAATGTTTGGAATAACGTTGTATCTTCGTATTGTACGTCTTGTTGACATATTGTCTACATATATTTGTTTTATTCTTGAGTCATGTCCGCAAAATAAGCATTGGCATTTATCAACTCTACATAATTAAATGTTTTCCATGTGAGCCTTCGAGGTGCACTTTTGATATCTAAGCTTGATCAATTGTGACCAAGACACATGCAACTTAAAGGAACTGCATTCTTTAGGACTTTATTTCATGGGTAAAATTTAACTAGTCTTGATTAACCAAAATTTGTTTATCTAAACCAAAAGCTGAGAAATGTGTATCAACTAATTTTATTAATACATATTGCATTTGGAATTTTTCAGTGTGCTTTTGTCTAGTTTGTTGAAAAGAAAGGTTGAAGGATATTTCCCAAAAGAAATTTTTTTGAAAGAGGAGTTTGAGCATGTCCACAATGCTATCTTTACTGATCCAGATGATCAGAGTGGCTGGTTTTATCATCTTTGGCTTATTGATCAAACAGTGAAAACTGATGCTCCTCTACTTGTTTCGTCTTGGCCATCCCATGGATCTAATATAACTGTAATTAGGGACAACGGCCTTCATGGCTGTGGTTTGTCTCTGCTAAATGGTACACTATCAGACACTAGAACTCTACCGATCATTCTTGATTTCAATCAAGCTGTAGAAGGAATAAACTCATCCACAGTGTCTATTAAATCTGAACTTTTAAAGGAGGAACTTGTTTGGAAACCACTTTCAACGAGCAATTCAAATACTGCTCAAGTTTGGGTTGTATATCTAAACCTTGGAAATATGGAACTTCAACAGTCAAAAACCTACTCTGTAGATATCAGCATTGGACATTCTAAGGGTATTGTATCTTCTAATGAAAATCACTACGCTGATCCTTCCCAAATTTCCTTTAAGGTGTTTGTACAGACTGCATCTATTGAACATTCTGAAGGACAGGGTGGAAAAAAGACTACATGGAAGCATACAAATTTCCATAAAATTGATCATTTTAAGGAATCAGATTCCATTATTTCTGCTGTTCAAAATCACCATATTCCAACAACTTCCAATTGGCACACTGAGGAAATTGGTGAAGAAATAACTAAATTTCGGGATTTATTGTCAGACTATGATTGGTAAGGTTTATTTATTAAATAGATAACATTGTGATTTGAAATGCCACCTTGGAAGTTTTATTTCTAGATAATGTGTACCCTTTTCTTTTTTTAGTAAAATTGGAAAGCTTACTCTTGCAAGACTTTTGACTGCTCTTGATTCGTTATCATCTCAACATGATGGAAGAATATCTAACACTGAAGAAATTCTTCAACTTTACACCGATCTGATGAAGTTGGATCCAACACATTTTCTATACTACAAAGACGAGCATAGTCTAATATCACTAAAGCAGGTAATTTACTTTTTTTCAGAATTAGCTATCTATCATAACATGATCTCATTCGACTTTCACTGTTGTTGATAAAGATGTCAAATACTCTTGTGAATATCTGTCAGCATTTGTTAATATGACAATGATAACAGCTAGAATATATGGACCTTGCATTCTTGTATCTGTTGTCAAATGAGATTGTTTACTTCTCTGTTTTCAAATTAAAATCAGCAAACATGACTGGGAATATATGTATTTGTTTTTGACAGAAAAGTATTTTTCACGATTCCCATTTGAGATGTGGGAAAAAAGTGAAAGCTGAAAATATTTTCGGAATCAAACTGGCATTTTGTAGAAAAATCAGTTGACTGGAGAAAAGGCATTTAGAAAACAAAAGAATTTTCTATTTTTTTTATTCTGGTTTTCCTATAAAATCGTGCTAGACTTTTGAAGCTTTTATCTGGCCTTGGTGGTGTATATTTACTTTAGCTTTACAATTGTCCAATTGTCTGTATCTTCCACAATACATCATTTTTCTCTTTTTATGTTTTTATGATTCTGCAGATAACTTCAACTAGGGACTCTTTACTACCATACTGCCACTACTATAAAGATGCAACAGAAACAATCACTGGTTATGTTTCTCTACAATTACAAAATCTATCATTGTCTCGACTGGGATCCATTGAGAATTTATTGTGGGTGCAAATGCTAGACCTTAGCCACAACGAACTTCAATCCATTGAAGGTAAAACTCGTGTATCTTATAAATTTGTTGTAACTTAGTTTTTCCATCTGTTCAAATACAACAATAACCTATCCATATTCCTTATTATTGGGCTGAACAACACGTATTCTAGCACATTTATCATACATTCTTGAAACCCCTTAATATTTTATACTTATTAAAGTGCATAAAGTTATGCTATTCTATTTTCTCTTTAACTTACTCAACAAAATGTTTTAGTTGTATTAGCAACCCACTAGTCCTGTTTCTATCCACGTTTCCTTCACCAATTAAGCACAAGCTATCCTCCTTTTGAATCTATTTAGCTTCAGCAAACTACTGATATCAACAGTTTAATGAAATTTAATAAATTAATATTAATGATTTAAATGTTATTTTGTTTCTTGCAATATATATTTACTCAGTTATAACAAACATGATTTCCAAGTTCTTATGCTGAGGAATTCAATCCTGAAAGGTTGTCTCTAGCTTAGGCTATATCCTTGGCTAATCACTTTTTGGAAAGTTTAGCTTTTGACGTATCTAAAAATTGAAGTAAATATCTCATACTTAATCTTTTTGACAGGATTGGAGGCAATGCAACTTCTATCTTGCTTAAATCTGAGTCATAATAAAATTGGTAGCTTTACTGCTTTGGGGCCTCTCAGATTGGTTAAGTCACTTAAAGTGCTGAATATCTCCTACAATGAGTTGGGTTGTCACTCAGTTGACACAACGAGATACTTATGCCCGTCTCCTCTATCTCACACCGAAGAATTTGCATGGGACCGTTTTGAAATCCTCACTGGCAGTGTTAGCGCCACAAAATTCTGGGAAGCTTTCTTGATTTTTGGAAGTTTGACATTGACAGAATTAAACATAATAGGGAATGCAGTAGCCGATGAAAACTTCAGGTCATTTCTTGTCAAAGTTTTGCCAACGCTCAAGTGGCTAGATGACGAAGAACTATCTTGACCTGTCTTGGCTTTTAGAGATGCGGTTTTTTCTTACCGGTATAATGTGAAGATATTGTCAAACATAACATTTCTTAACCCGTTTTGCATTTGGTCCTAGTTGGTATCAGGTGTACTGTCTATACTACAAATTCCGAGTGACTTCTTGGATAAGTAATACAAGCTCCTTGCTCAAATCTCTGCTTCGCCTTAAGCCGTGAAGAAGATGCAGTTTATACGATCGGTGATATTAGGCTTGAATTACTCTATTTATGTAATTTTTGATGCTGAGACATGAAGGTGTAGTCCGTCCTTGTGAAGGACGAAGTATAATTTGTGTATCAATCTCATGTTGCTTTGATCTTAAACTTTTATTTTGAACATTGTATGCTTAAAAAACGGTTCTATGACTTGCTGCCTTGCTTTGCTAGGAGTAAATTGATTTAGAAATAGAAAAAAGACAAGTTACGAATTGAAGAGGTTTTGAAATATTTAGGAAATTGAAGTTGTATTAAGAATAACTTTACACGATCCAAGTTGGATGCTGCGGAAAAAGGTCTCCAAGAATGAACTAAAATGTTCACAGAAAGTTTATGAGGCCCAAAACTTCATACATGTATTGTTACTCACTTTGAAAATATATAGTCTTTATATATAAAGGCAATTGCTTCCTGCGCCATATTACTGCAAAATGTTCTTAAAAAAATGGGTACATATAAAAATACATTTCAGACTCCCTTTTTTGAACACAATAATCTCTTTTGGATATATTTTTCAAAATGTATTATTTTCAATTCTGGATTTTTTATCTAGAATGGAATTTTGATTTTTTTTTGAATTTTTATTTCTGGAACACAATAATCTCCTATGGATCTACTTTTCCAGAATGGATTATTTTCAATTTTGGATTTTTATTTTCGAAATAAATCGGAATTTGAAAATTTTGTTAGGTGCCGGCTCAAAAATGTTGGGTGTAGTCTTTGCCATATATAAATCTTTTAAAATTTTGAAAACTGTCATTGCCTTTTGAAATGCTCAAAATGCATAACTAAATTACTTAGGAGCTTAGTTCACAATAATGCAATCTTACCAAAATGGATCAGAATAATCTTGATATACTGTCCAGTATTGTTCGTTAGGGTCAAATTAATTCTTTCAAATCAGATATTGTCGGAAGACTCAAAGCAATCCAAGGAAATAATCATCAAAACGTTGTTCTTGTTCCTCTAGTTTCCTAAGTGGACCACGGCTGGAAAGTTTTCTGAACGTGATAGGTGCGTACTGGTAGAAAACCTTAAAAAATGGAAGACATTAGTTTCGGGTGGCAGATGCTCAAAAATGCCTTTCAAAGTAGACTGATGGCTGAAGCTGCAAATGAAAGTATAGTCTTTCGAGAAAAGAAGTTGGGGTGTATTGGTTGGAAGTGTTTTAGAAAGATTGAGAAGTGATCTGTTCAGAAGGAACGAGTAAAACAGTGAGCAGAAGTTATCATACAACGCAGCATGTGGGACACGGGTCAATGTTTTAATGGAATGGAACATTTTCAAATACGTATGTCATACAAGTAATTAAGCTTTTTTTTTCTAGTTTTTGACGTCTCACAAATTCTGTTTACCACGCTTATGAAGTTATGGGAAACGGTTACAAGAAAAAAGGTATGTCTTACTTCTTTTTACAACGCATTCAATACAAGTCCACTAATGCATAATTTGAAATCGAATTGAGTTATTAATTATGTTCGTGCAAACACAAGCTGGCGACTTAATCAGAAATCATTTTATTTACTCGTGCTGAATATTGAAAATTAATAAATATCTATCTCAAATTCTAAATCAAGTAGTTTTTCCTCAATTGAAAATCAATCGATTGGTACTTAGGACGAACTTAGCTTTTAGGTTCTACGTCTAGTGATTAATACCTGTAAAATAGATCCTTAAAAACAGCTAAAAAAGTGGGTTTAGGGTTGTTCCTGCTTTAATACGAGGGTTGTTCTTGCAATTGAGGAACATGTCATTGACGACATGCCGAAGAAGTAATCCATGTAAAAACACAGAATCAATCCTTAGAGCACACACACTTTTGTAATTACTGAGACAGCTCAGTATCCAAATATGAAATTCAACCCAAAAACAATTCATAATATAGTACTCAGCATTATATACCAATTTGATTGAGATGGTAAATCTAGCAACCAAAGCAGCAGATGCTGAGTGATATGATTCTAATAATCATGCTGCATGGTCTAAGACATTTATACAGCAAAGGGCTCTCAGCATCCACCCTAGTAATCTATCCACAGCATGCCTCTCTTATTTATTTATTTATTTCTAAATAGTACAAAATTATACTTGGTCCAATTTTTTTTAAAAAAAGTTAATTTAATTTACATGTTTTTAACATAGTTCAGAATTAATCAGTGATTCAAAGTTGTTCTTTGGTCCACTTAGATTTCATTTTCCTTATTCATCACACTTAACCTCTTTTTCCTACCTCTGCAGTACCTCAACTTTTTTTTTTTAATTTTGGCAAGAACAAGAACAAAAAATAGTTACTCCTCAATTGGAGTGGCATTTTAGGGTGGGGTTTCACACCTAAAACAAAACTTTAATTTTTATTTCAGGAGGAAAAAAAGAAGATCAGTGAATGAAAGAACAAACATTGGAGAGGTAAGAGGAAGAATTGGGTGTCAGATGAGTGTACGTGAGATGATGAAGAGAATTAGAATTGGGTGTCAGATGAGTGTACGTGAGATGATGAAGAGAATTAGAATTGGGTGTCAGATGAGTGTACGTGAGATGATGAAGAGAATTATTACTAAGAAGTGAACTTTACAAATTAAATTAGCTTATTAGCTTCTGAGTATCCACTTCTGAGTCATCTATAGTAAATGTTCAGAAAAAACCCTTAACAGGAATTCTCTGAGGTGGGGAAATACCGTGGAAGAGAGGAGGAGAAACGAAGAAATTGATGGGGTAATTTTAAATATTAACGTAGTTAAACTTAAAACTAACACGAAGGATCGTTTTAAGGTAGTTTTACAAAAGTGCATTTTTTAAAAGTAAGAAATCAAACTGAATAAAATGGTAATAAAACTTTCAAAGCAAAAAGAACACAAACATAACCGAAAAATGGAATATTACACTTTGAAGCGTGGCAATCCTAGCCATTATGGAGGCATCGAGTAACTGCTAACTGTAAAAGATAAAAACAACTGCCTGTATATGTAATGGTACTGTGACTTTTTGGCAGAAGAAGGTCCCCTCACCAATTGTTTTCATGTGTTTGCATTTAGTCATTTTCTTCAGAGTTAGTTCTTTTTAGTAGTTCTGAATTAAGTACATTTCATAAAAAGCACTCCTGTTCTTGTGTTCTCACCAACATACTTAGGAACAGAACATAAAAGAGATTTTAGGGTTTAGGTTTACAGAAAATGAAAAGTTGAATGAAATACAAGGTAGTGTGTGAGGTAAGAAAAATTTCCCTCACTATATGTAAATTTTCGTAATTTAACACCTGTAGAATTGAAATCCTTGGGCGAAAATCATTATTGATGCTAGTGCTATACTTAAACATCCAATCACTGCATCCATAATTGAAGACTATAAACAACCATATTAGTAATAAACATACAACAACCAAAGCGAAGACATCTCAAACCTTTGATTCGGTAGACGAACCCAACCTTTTGAGAGCTTCCTGAGCCACATTCAATTGCGGCTCCAATTCGAGAGCCTCTTTATAAGCCTTCTTCGCTTCCTCTCCCATCTCATTTCCCTCACAACACTCTCCCAACATGCACCACGCTTTCGCGTTCCGCGGACTCAGCTTCACCGACTCGTTCAAATCCGCCAGCACCGAGTCAGCGCGCCGCTCGCTCAACGCGATCTTCAGCTCCGCTCTCTTCAGCAGCGCGTCGCCTCTCTCGTCGGCCGCCAGCGACGCCGCAGCCAGTGGAGACAGCGCGGCGTCCAGCGCGTCCAGCGCGTTGCTACGGAAGCCCTGGAGATCGAGCGCCATGGACTTCAAGAAGTGCGAGGCGGCGTCCTTGGGATCAAGCTCGATGGCCTTCTCGGCTTCCGCTAGGGCCTGTTTAGCGAGGGAAGTTGTGACGGAGGCGGTTTTGGATCTTCTGGCTTGCGCGATGAGTTGCGCGCCTTTGACGAAATGGCCTTTGGCTTGGACGGCGCGTGGGTTTGGGGGACGGTAGCGGAGCTTGGCATAGAGGCGCTGGGGAATGCCGTGCATCCAGAGGAAGGAGAAGATGGCGAGGGAGATGACAATGACTTGTAGCGCAATATCGCGAATCATTGCTTTTTTCTCATCGGGCTCCATTTTTTGGATTGCGGTGGTAGTAACGGATCTGCAGAAGGAGGGATATATAGATAGATTGATGGAAGAGAAGAGTAGAGGAGATGATGATAAGAATTTATTTTCTGGTCTTCAGTCAGAGACTCTATGCGTAGCCGCCATGCTTTGACTATTCCTCTACCTTCACTCCAGGTAAAGGAACTAATGCACATTTATTTATGGAAAATCTTACTTTATTTATTGTTTTAAACTATTCCCTCCACTATTTTCTAAACTAATCAAAACATAATTCAATTATGTTTCTCACTATTTTATATCGCCTCTTCACCCTTAACCTCTCACCATCATAAATAATTTTCTAATTCTACCACTTTTTCCTTCCTATTATAGGAGAGAGAAAACAGGACAACCCATTACTTTTTTTTTTCTTTTTCTTCAATTTCACTATTGAAGTTGTATTTTACTATCAAATTCTTAATTTTGTCAAATTTATCCGTGGCCTTTCACCAAAGTGATAACCTGTAACAATATAAAATAATATTTTAATAAAGTAATGTAGTATTAGAACACATGAGATATACTAAAAAAAAGTTTATATGTTTAATGTAAAAATATTACTTTAATTTTTTTCTCTCTGAGTATATTTTAATAATATTTTTTAAAAACACTCGGTTAATTTGGATATTTTATCCAATTGATGTAATTTTACGTGAATATTATTAAAATGGAGTAATATTTTTAAAGTTATGAATATGATGTGACACCACCTTATTTTGAGGAAGTCGTGTTAATCTAACACGAGTTTGTTTACCGTCTCGGTGAAGTTGTGTGAATCATGACGACTTTAACGTTGATGAAGAAGTTGTGTAGTTACTTTGTTTAATTTAATTTTTTTATCATTTTAGTGAAATCGTCTTAGAATTTAATAACTATAGTTGATGTTATTGAAAGCTGAAATCGTGTATGGTTCACACAACTGAATATACTTTAATTAAGACAACATTCGAGGTTGCATGCTACTTCTATAGTGTTGGGCTTGAAAATACATTAACTGCAAAAGACATTAATATTGCACTTGATTTTCTATTTGAAAAATTGTACATTTATTAGTAAGTTGACAAACTAACACATTTTATGATGTACTTATACTTGTATAAATTTTGCAGTTCTTCTTATTAGTATGACACGCTACAAAACACTGACCAACTCCAACTTAACCTCGTTGATAACCAGGTTGAATCTTCTTCTCATGGTCATGTAATAATTACATGATCAATCATGTGGCCAGTCCAACGAGTTCGATTTTTATCAATCTCCAATGACCATGTACACGGATAATCATCATCACATGTCTTTCCCATCTCCGTTCTAGTAGGTTTCGTACACATACAACATTTTTTTTCTAATCAACTAGATGAAAATATGTTCAAAACTTCAACATTCATTTGTATACAATCTAACATCATCCATGCACTATTATTGATCTATAATGCCCTCATAAGGACCCAATAATCGGTCACAATGATGATCACGAAGACAAAGACCATAACAAAGATCCAGTCTACCTCCTCCCACATCAACAAAGCATAAACCTCAAAAGAAACCGAAAAGACAAATAAAAAATCTCCTTGTAACATATGTCATTTTATAAATAAATTATTTCCATCATGTAACAAATTTGAAATTCATTTTTTTTATTCTTTATTTTACTCTCTCTCTTTTTATTTTACATTGAAATTTATAATTTCATTATTTTTGCACTATCTTACAAAATAATCACACAAACACCACACACACACATATATAT
>Ga0123341_1002111_pt1 | contig 15985 bp, 6 predicted proteins | sample Turbeapinknodule_FD_89959 | JGI IMG/M metagenome (GOLD analysis project Ga0123341, IMG submission 89959) | Root nodule microbial communities of legume samples collected from Mexico - Turtle bean Mexico pink nodule | ecosystem: Host-associated > Plants > Roots > Nodule | place: Mexico: Nepantla... | reverse complement strand
TACCAACACTTGTGAAATTTCGCCCTAATTTCTGCAGTTTTTATTCTGCGTCCGTATTGCGTTGAAAACATTCACGCAAGTACTTTCATATGTTGCTTGCACCCAGGTAAGGAGGCACGCCCATAAACAAATCACAAAAAGAAGATACGGGGTAGAAAAGCCATCACGTCTTGTTTTCGGAAAACTAGTTTTTTTTCACTCTCGGTCTAGGAGTTACTACATCTTACTAGTTGGGTGTTTTGGTCTGAAATTTTATCCATACATTCGTCACTGTGTCTATTAAGTTTTGGCTTACATTTTAGCGCCAGAGTAGTCTCACAAGATTGGCAATAAATATTTTATTAATCACTGCTAGGGCTAAAAGAAGCTTCGTTTGTGTGTTACACCATCTGCTTTTTTTTCGTGGGTGAATACTCATCCTTTTGACCTGAAATTTGTTGCGTATTATCCCAAATTCAATGGAGATTCTTACCTAGAATTTCAGGAAAAAACTATTTCGGGAGAATTTTTCAGAAATTTTCGTGCAAATTAAGGCAATCCTCTACCAACACTTGTGAAATTTCGCCCTAATTTCTGCAGTTTTTATTCAACGTCCGTATTGCATTGAAAACAGTCATGCAAGTACTTTCATATGTTGCTTGAACCGAGGTAAGGAGGCACGCCCATAAACGAATCACAAAAAGAAGATACGAGGTAGAAAAGCCATCACGTTTTGTTTTCGGAAAACCAGTTTTTTTCAATCTCGGCCTGGGAGTTACTACATCTTCACTCGTTGGGTGTTTTGGTCTGAAATTTTTACCAGACATTTTTCACTGTGTCTATTACGTTTTGGCTGTGATTTTAGCCCCAGAGTAGTCTCACAAGATTGGAAATAAATATTTTATTGATCAATGCCAGGGCTGAAATGAAGCTTCGTTTGTGTGTGACACTGTTTGATTTTTTTCGTGGGTGAATACTCATCCTTTTGACCTGAAATTTGTTGCGTATTATCCCAAATTCAATGAAGATTTTTACCTGAAATTTCAGGAAAAAATTATTTCGGAAAAATTTTTCAGAAATTTTCGTGCAAATTAAGGCAATCCTCTACCAACACTTGTGAAATTTCGCCCTAATTTCTGCAGTTTTTATTCTGCATCCGTATTGCGTTTTAAACATTCACACAGGTACTTTCATATGCTGCTTGCACCCAGGTAAGGATGCAAGTCCATAAACGAATCACAAAAACACGATACGGGGAAGAAAAGCAAGCACGTCTTGTTTTCGGAAAATAAGTTTTTTTCACTCTTGGTCTGGGACTTACTAAGCCTTACTCCTTGGGTGTTTTGGTTTGATATTTTTACCAGACGTTCGTCATTGTCTCTATTGAGTTTGGGTGAGATTTGAGCCCCTGATTCGTCCCAAAAAATTGACAATAAATATTTTATTGATCACTGCCAGGGCTAAAAGGAAGGTTCGTTTGTGTGTGAAACTATTTAATTTTTTTTCGTGGGTGAATATTCATCCGTTTGACCTGAAATTTGTCGCGTTTTCTCCCAAAATCACTGGAGAGTCATATGTGGAAGTTTAGGAAAAAATATTTCGGTAGAATTTTTCAGAAATTTTCTTGCAAAGCAAGGCTTTTCTCTTCCAAAACTTGTGAAATTTCGCTCTACATTCTGCAATTTTTATTCTGTGTTCGTATTACGCAGAAAAAATTCACGCCAGTACTTTCATATGTTGCTTGCACCCAGGAAAGGAGGCACGTCCATAAACGAATCACAAAAAGAAGATACGGGGAAGAAAACCAGCATGTTTTCAGAAAACCAGTTTTGTTGACGCTGGGTCTGGGACTTACTACACCTTACTCTTTAGGTGTTTTTGTCTGAAATTTTTACCAGACATTCAAAACTGTGTCTATTGAGTTTTTGCTGAGATTTGAGCCCAGATTAGTCCCACAAGATTTGCAATAAATATTTTTATTGATCACTGCCAAGGCTGAAAGGAAGCTTCATTTGTGTGTGAAAGTGTTTGATTTTTTTCGTAGGTGAATACTCATTTCTTTTGAACTAAAATTTGTCGCGTTTTGTCCCAAACTCAATGGAGATTCTTACCTGGAATTTCAGGAAAAAACTATTTCGAGAGAATTTTTCAGAAATTTTCGTGCAAATTAAGGCAATCCTCTACCAACAATTGGGAAATTTCGCCCTAATTTCTACAGTTTTTATTCTGCGTCCGTATTGCGTTGAAAATATTCACGCACGTAGTTTCATATGTTGCTTGCACCCAGGTAAGGAGGAAAGCCCATAAACGAATCCCAAAAAGAAGATACGGGGTAGAAAAGCCATCACGTCTTGTTTTCGGAAAACCAGTTTTTTTCTCACTCGGTCTGGGAGTTACTACATCCTATTCGTTAGGTGTTTTTGTCTCAAATTTTATCCAGACATTCGCCACTGTGTCTATTAAGTTTTGGCTTAGATTTTAGCCCTAGAGAAGTCTCACAAAATTGGTAATAAATATTTTATTAATCACTGCTAGACCTGAAAGGAAGCTTCGTTTGTGTGTTACACTGTTTGATTTTTTTTCATGGGTGAATAATCATCCTTTTGACCTGAAATTTGTTGCGTAGTATCCCAAATTCAATGGAGATTCTTACCTGTAATTTCAGGAAAAAACTATTTTGGCAGAATTTTTGAGAAATTTTCGTGCAAATTAAAGCAATTCACTACAAACACTTGTGAAATTTCGCCCTAATTTCTGTAGTTTTTATTCAACGTCCGTATTGCGTTTAAAACATTCATGCAAGAACTTTCATATGTTGCTTGCACCGAGGTAAGGAGGCACCCCCATAAACGAATCACTAAAAGAAGATACGGGGTAGAAAAGCCATCACGTCTTGTTTTCGGAAAACCAGTTTTTTTCACTCTCGGTCTAGGAGTTACTACATCTTCACTCGTTAGGTGTTTTGGTCTGAAATTTTTACCAGACATTCGTCACTGTGTCTATTACGTTTTGGCTGTCATTTTAGCCCCAGAGTAGTCTCACAAGATTGGCAATAAATATTTTATTGATCACTGCCAGGGCTGAAAGGAAGCTTCGTTTGTGTGTGACACTGTTTGATTTTTTTCGTGGGTGAATACTCATTCTTTTGACCTGAAATTTGTTGCGTATTATCCCAAATTCAATGAAGATTCTCACCTGAAATTGCAGGAAAAAATTATTTCGGGAGAATTTTTCAGAAATTTTTGTGCAAATTAAGGCAATCCTCTACCAATACTTGTGAAATTTCGCCCTAATTTCTGCAGTTTTTATTCTGCGTCCGTATTGCGTTTTAAAGATTCACGCAGGTACTTTCATATGCTGCTTACACCCAGGTAAGGATGCAAGTCCATAAACGAATCACAAAAAGACGAGACGGGGAAGAAAAACAAGCACGTCTTGTTTTTGGAAAACCAGTTTATTTCACTCTCGGTCTGGGACTTACTAAGCCTTACTCCTTGGGTGTTTTGGTTTGCAATTTTTAGCAGACGTTCGTTACTGTGTCTATTGAGTTTTGGGTGAGATTTGAGCCCCTGATTCGTCCCAAAAATTGACAATAAATATTTTGTTGATCACTGCCAGCGCTGAAAGAAAGGTTCGTTTGTGTGTAAAACTGTTTGATTTTTTTTCGTGGGTGAATATTCATCCGTTTGACCTGAAATTTGTTGCATTTTGTCCCAAAATCACTGGAGATTCATATGTGGAATTTTAGGAAAAAATATTTCGGTAGAAATTTTCAGAAATTTTCTTGCAAACCAAGGCTTTCCTCTTCCAAAACTTGTGAAATTTCGCCCTACATTCTGCAATTTTTATTCTGTGTCCGTATTGCGCAGAAAAATTCACGCCAATACTTTCATATGTTGCTTGCACCCAGGAAAGGAGACACATCCATAAACGAATCACAAAAAGAAGATACGGGGAAGAAAACCCATCACGTCTTGTTTTCGGAAAACCAGTTTTGTTGACGCTGGGTCTGGGACTTACTACACCTTACTCTTTAGGTGTTTTGTCTGAAATTTTTACCAGACGTTCAAAACTGTGTCTATTGAGTTTTTGCTGAGATTTGAGCTCAGATTAGTCCCACAAGATTTGCAATAAATATTTTTATTGATCACTGCTAGTGCTGAAAGGAAGCTTCGTTTGTGTGTGAAACTGTTAAATTTTTTTCGTGGGTGAATACTCATTCGTTTGAACTGAAATTTGTCGCGTTTTGTCCCAAACTCAATGGAGATTCTTACCTGGAATTTCAGGAAAAAACTATTTCGAGAGAATTTTTCAGAAATTTTCGTGCAAATTAAGGCAATCCTCTACCAACACTTGTGAAATTTCGCCCTAATTTCTGCAACTTTTATTTTGCGTCCTTTTGCGTTGAAAACATTCACGCAAGTACTTTCATATGTTGCTTGCACCAAGGTAAGGAGGCACGCTCATGAACGAATCACAAAAAGACTATACGGGGAAGAAAAGCCACAACGTCTTGTTTTCAGAAAACCAGTTTTTTTCACTCTCGGTCTGCGACTTACTACGCCTTACTCCTTGGATGTTTTGGTTTGAAATTATTACCAGACGTTCGTCACTGTGTCTATTAGTTTTGGCTGAGATTTGAGCCCTAAATTTGTCCCACAAGATTGGCAATAAATATTTTATAGATCACAACCAGGGCTTAAAGGAAGGTTCGTTTGTGTGAAACTGTTTGATTTTTTTCGAGTGTGAATAATCATCTGTTTGACCTAAAATTTGTCGTGTTTGTCCCAAACTCACTGGAGATTCTTACGTTGAATTTTAGGAAAATACCATTTTGTTTGAAATTTGCAGAAATTTTCGTGCAAACCAATGCTACCCTCTACCAAAACTTGTGTGAAATTTCGCTCTACTTTCTTCAATTTTATTCTGCGTCCGTATTGCGTTGAAAACATTCACTCAAGTACTTTCATATGTTGCTTGCACGCAAGTAAGGAGGCACGTCCATAAATGAATCACAAAAATAAGATACGGGGAAGAAAAGACTGCATGTCTAGTGTTCAGAAAACCAGTTTTCTTCACTCTCAAAAATCTAGTTTGCTACGCCTTACTCCTTGGATGGTTTGGTCTGAATATTTTACCAGACGTTGATCATTGATTCTATTGAGTTTTGGTTGAGATTTGAGTCCCAGATTTGTCCCACAAGATTGCAAGTAAATATTTTATTGATCATTGCCAGGGCTAAAAGGAAGATTCGTTTGTGTGTGAAATTGTTTGATTTTTTTCGTGGGTGAATACTCATCCTTTTGACCTGCAATTTGTTGCGTTTTGTCCCAAATTCAATGGAGCTTCTTAACTGGAATTTCAGGAAAATACTATTTCGGGAGAATATTTCAAAAAATTTCGTTGAAACCAAGGTTATCCTCTAGCAAAACTTGTGTGAAATTTCGCCCTACTTTCTACAAAAAAAATTATGCGTCCGTATTGCCTTGAAAACATTCACGCAAGTACTTTCATATGTTGCTTGCACCCGGGTAAGGAGGCACGTCCATAAACGAATCACAAAAAGAAGATACGGGGTAGAAAAGCCAACACGTCTTGTTTTCGGAAAACCAATTTTGTTCACTCTTGGTCTGGGACTTACTACGTCTTACTCCTTGAGTGTTTTGCTTTGAAATTTTTACCAGACATTCGTCACTGTGTCTATTGGGTTTTGGTTGAGATTTGAGCCCAGAGTAGTCTGACGAGATTGGAAATAAATATTGTATTGATCACTTTGAGGGCTAAAAGGAAGCTTTGTTTGTGTGTGACACTGTTCAATTTTTTTCATGGGTGAATACTCATTCTTCTGACCTGAAATTTGTTGCATTTTGTCCCAAATTCAATGGAGATTCTTACCTGGAATTTCAGGTAAAAACAATTTCGGTAGAATTTTTCAAAAATTTTCGTGCAAACCAAGGCTATCCTCTAGCAAAAGTTGTGTGAAATTTCGCCCTACTTTCTGCAAATTTTATTCTGCATCCGTATTGCATTATAAACATTCACGCAAGTACTTTCATATGTTGTTTGCACCCAGGTAAGGAGGCACGTCCATAAACGAATCATAAAAAGAAGATACGGAGTAGGAAAGCCATCACGTCTTGTTTTCGAAAAACCAATCTTGCTCACTCTCGGTCTGGGACTTACTACGTCTTACTCCTCTGGTGTTTTGGTTTGAAATTTTTAACAGAAATTCGTCACTTTGTCTATTGAGTTTTGGCTGAGATTTGAGCACCAGATTACTCTCACAAGATTGGAAATAAATATTTTATTGATCACTGCCAGGGCTGAAAGGAAGCTTTGTTTGTGTGTGGCACTGTTTTATTTTTTTCGTAGGTGTATACTCATCCGTTTGACCTGAAATTTGTCGGGTTTTGTCCAAAATCAATGGAGATTCTTACCTGGAATTTCAGGAAAAAACCATTTCGGTAGAATTTTTGAGAAATTTTCGTGCAAACCAAGGCTATCCTCTATCAAAACTTGTGTGAAATTTCGCCCTACTTTTTGCAAAATTTATTCTGCGTCCGTATTGCGTTGAAAACATTCACGCAAGTACTTTCATATGTTGCTTGCACCCAGGTAAGGAGGTACGTCCATAAAAGAATCACAAAAAGAAGATACAGGGTAGAAACGCCATCACTTCTTGTTTTCGGAAAACCAATTTTTTTTCAGTCTCGGTGTGGGACTTACTACGTTTTACTCCTTGGGTGTTTTGGTCTGAAATGTTTACCAGAAGTTCGTCACTTTGTCTATTGTGTTTCGGCTGAGATTTGAGCCCCAGATTAGTCTCACAAGATTGGAAATAAATATTTTATTGATCATTGTCAGGGCTGAAAGGAAGCTTCGTTTTGTGTGTCATTGTTTTATTTTTTTCGTGGGTGAATACTCATCCTTTTGACCTGAAATTTGATGCATTTTGTCCAAAATTCAATGGAGATTCTTAACTGGAATTTAAGGAAAAAACTATGTCGGGAGAATTTTTCAAAAAATTTCGTGCAAACCAAGGCTATCCTCTAGCAAAACTTGTGTGCAATTTCGCCCTACTTTTTGCAAACTTTATTCTGCATTCGTATTGCATAGAAAACATTCACACAAGTACTTTCATATGTTGCTTGAACCCAATGAAAGGAGGCACGCCCATAAACGAATCACAAAATACGGGGTAGAAAAGCCATCACGTCTTGTTTTCGAAAAACCAATTTTGTTCACTTTCGGTCTACGACTTACTACATCTTACTCCTTGGGTGTTTTGGTCTGAAATTTTTACCAGAAATTCGTCACTGTGTCTATAGAGTTTTAGCTTATATTTGAGCCACATATTAATCTCACAAGATTCACAATAAATATTTTATTGATCACTGCCAGGGCTGAAAGGAAGCTTTGTTTGTGTGTGACACTGTTTCATTTTTTTCGTGGGTGAATACTCATTTGTTGACCTCAAATTTGTCGGGTTTTGTCCCAAATTCAATGGAGATTCATACCTGGAATTTCAGAAAAAACTATTTTGGGAAAAAATTTCTGAAATTTTCATGCAAACGAAGGCTATCCTCTACCAAAATTTGTGTAAAATTTCACCATACTTTCTGCAAATTTTATTCTGCATCCGTATTGTGTTGAAAACATTCACGCAAGTACTTTCATATGTTGCTTGCACCCAGGTAAGAAGGCACCTCCAAAAATGAATCACAAAAAGTAGATACGGGGTAGAAAAGCCATCACTTGTTTTCAGAAAACTAATTTTGTTCACTCTTGGTCTAGGACTTACTACGTATTACACCGTGGGTGATTTGGTTTGAAATTTTTACCAGACGTTCGTCACTGTGTCTATTAAGTTTTTGATGAGATTTGAGCCCCAGATTAGTCCCACAAGATTGGCAATAAATATTTTATTTATCACTGCCGAGCCTCAAATGAAGCTTCGTTTGTGTGTGAAACTGTTTGATTTTTTCGTGGATGAATACTCATCCATTTGACCTGAAATTTTTCGCGTTTTGTCCCAAATTCAATGGAGATTCCTACCTCGAATTTCAGGAAAAAACTATTTCGGGAGAATTTTTTAGAAATTTTTTAGCAAACAAAGGCTATTGTCTACCAAAACTTGTGAAATTTCACCCTACTTTCTGCAGTTGTTATTCTGCGTCCGTATTGCCTTGAAAACATTCACGCAAGTTCTTTCATATGTTGCTTGCACCAAGATAAGGAGGCACGTGCATAAATGAATCACAAAAATACGATGTGAGGAAGAAAAGCCAGCACGTCTTGTTTTCGAAAAACCAGTTTTTTTCACTCTTGGTCTCGGAGTTACTACGCCTTACTCCTTGGGTGTTTTGGTCTAACAATTTTATCAGACGTTCGTCAATGTGTCTATTGAGTTTTGGATGAGATTTGAGCCCAGATTCGTCCCAAAAGATTGACAATAAATATTTTATTGATCACTGCCAGAGCTGAAAGGAAGCTTCGTTTCAGTGTGAAATTGTTTGATTTTTTTCATGGGTGAATACTTATCCGTTGCACCTTTAATTTGTCGCGTTTTGTCCCAAATTCAATGGAGATTTTTACCTGAAATTTCACGAAATAAATATTTTGGGAGAATTATTCAGAAACTTTCGTGCAAACCAAGGATATCCTCTACCAAAACTTTTGAAATTTCGCCATACTTTCTGCAATTTTTATTTCGTGTCCGTACTACGCTGGAAAAATTGACATAAGTACTTTCATATGTTGCTTGCACCCAGGTTAGGAGGCACGTTCATAAACGAATCCCAAAAAGAATATACGGGGAAGAAAAGTCAGCACGTTTTGTTTTCTGAAAACCAATTTTGTTCACTCTCGGTGTGGGACTTACTACGCCTTACTCCTTCGGTGTTTTGGTCTGAAATTTTTACCAGACATTCGTCACTGTGTCTATTGAGTTTTGGCTGATATTTGAGCCCCAGATTCGTCCCACAAGATTGGCAATAAATATTTTATTGATGACTTCCAAGGCAAAATGGAAGTTTCGTTTGTGTGTTAAACTGTTTGATTTTTTTCTTGGGTCAATACCCATCCTCTTGACTTGAAATTTGTCTCGTTTTTTCCCAAATTCAATGGAGATTCTTACTCAGAATTTCACGAAAAAACTATTTCGGGAGAATTTTTTAGAAATATTCGTGCAAACCTAGGCTATCCTCTACCTAAACTTGTGACATTTCGCTGGAAGGAAAGTTTGTTTGTGGGTGAAACTGTTTAATTTTTTTTTTGTGGGTGAATACTCATCTGTTTGACATGAAATTTGTCGCAATTTTTCCCAACATCACTAGAGATACTTTCGTGGATTTATAATAAAAAACTACTTCAGTAGAATTTTTTCAGAAATTTTTGTGCAAACCAAGGTTATCCTCTACCAAAACTTGTGTGAAATTTTGCCCTACTTTTGCAATTTTTATTCTGGGTCCGTATTGCGTTGAACACATGGACGCAAGTACTTTCATATGTTGTTTTCACCCAGGAAAGGAGGAACGTACGTAAACGAATCACTAAAAGAAGTTACGGGGAAGAAAGGCCAACATGTTTTTTTTTCGGAAAACCAGTTTTATTCTCTCTTGTCTGGGACTTACTACGCCTAACTCCTTGGGTGTTTTGGTCATAAACTTTTAACAGACGTTTTTCACTGTGTCTATTGAGTTTTCGGCGAGATTTGAACCCCAGATTTGTCCCACAAGATTGGCAATAAATATTTTATTGATCATTGCAAGCTGAAAGGAAGCTTCGTATGGGTGTGAAACTGTTTGATTTTTTTTCGTGCGTGAATACTCATTCGTTTGACCTGTAATTTGTCGCGTTTTGTCCTAAATTCAGTGGATATTCTTACGTGGAATTTTAGGAAAAAACCATTTCGATAGAATTTTTCAGAAATATTCGGTTAAACCAAGGCTATTATCCTCTACCAAAAATTGTGTGAAATTTCGCCTTACTTTCTGCAATTTTTATTCTGCGTCCGTATTACATTGAAAACATTCACGCAAGTAGTTTCATATGTTGCTTGCACCCAGGTAAGGAGGCACGTCCATAAACGAATCACAAAAAGAAGATAAGGGGATGAAAAGCTAGCACGTCTTGTTTTCGGAAAACCAGTTTTGTTCACTCTCGATCAGGAACTTACTATGCCTTACTCCTTGGGTGTTTTGCTCTAAAGTCTTTACCAGACGTTCGTCCCACAAGATTGGCAATAAATATTTTATTAATCACTGCCAAAGCTAAAAGGAAAGTCGTTTGTGTGTGAAACTATTTGATATTTTTTCATGGGTGAATACTCATTTGTTTGACCTGAAATTTGTCGGGTTTTATCCCAAAATCATTGGAGATTCTTACGTGGAATTTTAGGAAAAAACTACTTGGGTAGAATTTTTCAGAATTTTTCGTGCAAACCAAGGCTATCATCTATCAAAACTTGTTTGAAATTTTGCCCTACTTTCTGCAATTTTTATTCTGCGTCCATATTGCATTGAAAACATGCACGCAAGTACTTTCATGTGTTGTTTGCGCCCAGGTAAGGAGGCACGTCCATAAACGAATCACTAAAATAAGATATGGAGAAGAAAAGCAAACACGTTTTTTTTTACGAAAAACCAATTTTGTTCAATTTCGGTCTGGGACTTACTACATCGTACTCCTTTGGTGTTTTGGTCTGAAGTTTATACCAAACGTTCGTTACTGTGTCTATTGAGTTTTTGCTGAAATTTGAGCCCCAGATTCGTCCCAAAAGATTTGTAATAAATAATTTATTGATCACTGTCAGGGCTAAAAGGAAGGTTCGTTTGTGTGTGAAACTATTTGATTTTTTTATTGGTTGAATACTCATCCATTTAAACTGAAGTTTGTCGCGTTTTGTCCGAAATTCAATGAAGATTCTTACCTAGAATTTTCGGAAAAACAAATACGGTAGAATTTTTCAGAAATTTTCGTGCAAACCAAGGTTATGCTCTATTAAATCTTTCTGTAATTTTTAATCTGCATCCGTATTGAGTTGAAAACATTCACGCAAGTACTTTCATATGTTGCTTGCACCCAGGTAAGAAGGCACGTCCATAAACGAATCACTAAAAGAAGATACGATGAAGAAAAGCAAACACGTTTTGTTTTCGGAAGACCAGTTTTGTTCACTCTCGGTATGGGACTTACTACGACTTACTCCTTCGGTGTTTTGTTCTAAAAATTTTACCAGAAGTTTGTCACTGTGTCTGTTAAGTTTTGGCTGAGATTTCAGCCCCAGATTTGTCCCACGAGATTGGCAATAAATATTTTATTGATCACTACTAGGGTTGAAAGGAAGCTTCGTTTGTGTGTGAAACTGTATGATTTTTTTCGTGGGTGAATACTCATCCGTTTGACCTGAAATTTGTCGTGTTTTGTCCAAAATTAAATGGAGATTCTTACCTGGAATTTTAGAAAAAATATTTCGGTAGAATTTTTTAGGAATTTTTGTGCAAACCAAGCCGACTACCAAAACTTGTGTGACATTTCGCCCTACTTTCTACAATTTTTATTCTAAAAGCGTCCGTATTGTGTTAAAAAATCTCACGCAAGTACTTCCATATGTTGTTTGCACCCAGGTAAAGAGGCACGTCCATAAACGTATTAGAAAAAGAAGATACGAGGAAAAAAAGCCTGGACGTTTTGTTTTCAGAAAACCAGTTTTGTTCACTCTCGGTCTGGGACTTACTACGCCTTACTCCTTGGGTGTTTTGCTCTGAAATTTTTACCAGACGTTCGTCACTGTGTCTATTGAGTTTTGGCTTAGATTTGAGCTCAGATTTGTCCCACAAGATTGGCAATAAATATTTTATTGATCACTGGCAAGGCTGAAAGGAAGGTTCGTTTGTGTGTGAAACTGTTTGATTTTTTTCGTGGGTGAATACTCATTCGTTTGACTGGAAATTTGTCGCGTTTTACACCAAATTCAGTGGAGATTCTTACCTGTTATTTCAGGAAATAACTAGTTCGAGAGAATTTTTAAAAAAATTTCGTGCAAACCAAGGTTATCCTCTACCAAAATTTGTGTGAAATTCTACCCTACTTTCTGCAATTTTTATTTTGCGTCCCTATTGCGTTGAAAACATTCACGTAAGTACTTTCATATGTACCTTGCACCCAGGTAAGGAGGCATGTTCATAAAAGAATGACAAAAAAAAGATAGGGGTAAAAAAAGCCAGCTCGTCTTGTTTTCGGAAAATAATTTTTGTGAACTCTCGGTCTAGGACTTACTACGCCTTACTCCTTGGGTGTTTTGGTGTGAAATTTTAACCAGACGTTCGTCACTGTGTCTGTTGAGTTTTGGGTGAGATTTGAGCCCCAAATTCGTCCCACAAGATTGGCAATAAATATTTTATTGATGACTGGGAGGGATGAAAGGAAAGTTCGTTTGTGTGTGAAACTGTTTGATTTTTTTCGTGGGTGATACTCATCCGTTTGAGCTTACATTTGTCACGTTTTGTCCCAAATTCTGTGGAGATTCTTACGTGGAATTCAGGAAATAACTATTTCGGGAGAATTTCTCAGAAATTTTCGTGCAAACCAAGGCTATCCTCTACCAAAGCTTGTGAAATTTCGCCTTACTTTCTGCAATTTTTCTTATGCGTCCGTATTGTGCTGAAAAATCTCATGCAAGTATTGTGTTTTCACCTAGGTAAGGCGGCACGTCCATAAACGAATCACAAAATGAAGATACGGAGAAGAAAAGCAAGGACGTTTTGTTTTTGGAAAACCAGTTTTGTTCACTCTAGGTCTGGGACTTACTACGCCTTACTCCTTTGGTATTTTGGTTTGAAATTGTTTGCAGACGTTCGTTACTGTGTCTTTTGATTTTTGGCTGAAATTTGAGCCCTATATTCGTCCCACAAGATTAGCAATAAATATTTTATTGATCACTGTCAAGGCTGAAAGGAAGCTTTGTCTGTGTGTGAAACTGTTTTATTTTTTTCGTGGGTGAATACTCATCCGTTTGACCTAACATTTGTCACTTTTTGTCCCGAATTCAGTGGAGATTCTTACATGGAATTTCAGGAAAAAACTATTTCGGGAGATTTTTTTCAAAAATTTTCGTGCAAACCAAGGCTATCGTCTACCAAAATTTGTGTGAAATTCCGCCCTACTTTCTGGAATTTTTATTCTGCGTCCCTATTGCGTTGAAAACATTCATGCAAGTGCTTCCATATGTTGCTTGCACCCAGGTAAGGAGGCATGTTTATAAACGAATCACAAAAATTAAGATAGGGGGAAGAAGAGCCAGCTCGTCCTGTTTTCGAAAAAGCAGTTTTTGGTCTGAAATTTTTACCAGACGTTCGTCACTGTGTCTATTGAGTTTTGGCTATGATTTTAACCCCAGATTCGTCCCACAAGATTGGCAATAAATATTTTATTGATCACTGCCAGGGATGAAAGAAAGGTTCGTTTATGTGTGAAACTGTTTGATTTTTTTCGTGGGTGAATACTCATTCGTTTGACATAAAATTTGTCGCGTTTTGTCCCATATTCAGTGGAGATTCTTACGTGGGATTTCAGGAAAATCTATTTCGGGAGAATTTTTGAGAAATTTTTGTGCAAACCAAGGCTATCATCTACCAAAACTTGTAAAATTTCGCCCAACTTTCTGCAATTTTTATTTTGCGTCCGTATGGCGCTGAAAAATCTCACACAAATACTTTCATTGGGTGATTGCACCTAGGTAAGGAGGCACGTCCAAAAACGTATCGCAAAAAGAAGATACGGTGAAGAAAAGCCAGGACGTTTTGTTTTTGGAAAACCAGTTTTGTTCACTCTCGGTCTAGGACTTTCTACGCCTTACTCCTTGGGTGTTTTGGTCTGAAATTTTTACCAGACGTTCGTCACTGTGTCTATTGAGTTTTGGATATAATTTGAATCCCAGATTCGTCCCACAAGATTGACAATAAATATTTTATTTATCATTGTCAGGGCTGAAAAGAAGGTTTGTTTGTGTGTGAAACTGTTTGATATTTTTCGTGGGTGAATACTCATCTGTTTGACTTGACATTTGTCATGTTTTGTCCCAAATTCAATGGAGATTCTTACATGGAATTTCAGGAAAAAACTATTTCAGGAGATGTTTTCTGAAATTTTCGTGCAAACCAAGGCTATCATTTACCAAAACTTTTGAAATTTCGACCTACTCTCTGCAATTTTTATTCTGCGTCCGTATTGCGCTGAAAGATCTCACGCAAGTACTTTCATATGTTGTTTGCTTCCAGGTAAGGAGGCACGTCCATAAACGAATCAGAAAAAGAAGATACGGGGAAGAAAAGCCAGGACATTTTGTTTTCGGAAAACCAGTTTTCTTCACTCTCGATCTGGGACTTACTACACCTTACTTCTTGGATGTTTTGCTCTGAAATTTTTACCAGACGTTCGTCACTGTGTCTATTGAGTTTTGTCTGAGATTTGAGCCCCAGATTCGTCCCACAAGATTGGCGATAATTATTTTATTGATCACTGTCAGGGCTGAAAGGAAGGTTTGTTTGTGTGTGAAACTGTTTGATTTTTTTTCGTGGGTGAAAACTCATCCGTTTGACCTGACATTTGTCACGTTTTGTCTAAAATTTTGTGGAGATTCTTATGTGAAATTTCAGGAAATAACTTTTTCGGAAAATTTTTTTTGTCTGCAAGATAAATAAATTAAAAAACAGTGTCTCCACCATTAAACAGATCTTAGCTTATAATAACAATAAACGCAAAGGCTTAGGCTCCTATGCCACTTGTTTTAACATAACATGAAAGAACCTTATAAACTAGAGAAAGCACCTACCCGATGGCTTAAAACAGCACCAAAGAACAAGGCCACAAACTAAAACTACCTATGCTTAACAAAGTGCTGCAAGACCTGAAAACACCAGTGCCGAGGCTCCATAAAAAAGCATCAAAAAGAGCCAAAACTGCAACAAAACAGCAGCATCTATGCAGCAAAAAAACACAAAAAAAACCAGCAGAGGTACTTTTAAGAACCCGCATGTGGCTGCAGCAAAAAAAAACACCACCAGTGCCTAGGTTCCATGGCCTGTGTTAACCAGACAGATTTGTACATGAAGAAGATGTATTTTGTTATTTGAAAGAAACATATATCTATAATGTTAGCATTTTATAAATATTTTATTTATTTTATTCATTTTTTATCAATAAAAACAAAAAAAATAGAATGTGTGAGCATGGTGTTCCCACAGTAGTAGTACGTGTTGTTCATTATTTCTCATTTACCCCACCTATCAATTATATGTCTGCAACCACTTTCTTTAACTCATTTATGGACCAGATTTAATTTGCACAATTATTGTGCAAACTAAATACTACAATTATTACAAGTAAAAAACCGGAAATCTAGACATTAATTTAAAAAGTTCTATAAAAGCTATCTTGTGGTAAGCTATGTTTTCATCCAATTCTAGTCTTCACTCACCATTCATATTCAAGCTACTACAATGGCTTTCGCAAGTGACAAACCAGCAAATGAAGAAAATGACCTAACCCTTTCCCTTCCCAAGGAGAGTGGTTTAGGTGCAGCTCCCTATCTCAATCTATTTCAAGATTTTTGGTGCCCACCAGTTTATGTTAAAGGAGTGAACAAGTTTCAAAAACATTTTGATGCAAAACACAATGATGTTTTTGTTGCCAGTATTCCAAAGTCAGGTACTACCTGGTTGAAAGCTCTTACTTTTGCCATTGCAAACCATCAACGTTTTTCCTCTTTCGACAATCATCCATTACTCTCTTCCAATCCTCATGAACTTGTGCCCTTCCCTGAATTTATGTATTCTTATGATTTGCATGACCAAATTATTTCCCTCTCCAACATGAGTGAGCCAAGAGTTCTTTCTACTCACTTACCATTCCCTTCATTACCTCAATCCATCACAAAATCCAATTGCAAGATCATTTATATATCTAGAAATCCATTTGATACTTTTGTTTCAGCATGGGAATTCTT
>Ga0123341_1002109_pt1 | contig 15987 bp, 21 predicted proteins | sample Turbeapinknodule_FD_89959 | JGI IMG/M metagenome (GOLD analysis project Ga0123341, IMG submission 89959) | Root nodule microbial communities of legume samples collected from Mexico - Turtle bean Mexico pink nodule | ecosystem: Host-associated > Plants > Roots > Nodule | place: Mexico: Nepantla... | reverse complement strand
TGCAGGAATTCGCCGACGATATTCAGTCCGCGGGACGAAAAAATCATATTCAAACTGTTCAAGATGCCAGGGCGATTTTCATGAACATGGATGAAACGTGTGCCGTTCGGTCGCGGAGGCAGTTGAACCTGGGGAAAATTGACCGCGCCCAGCGTCGAACCGACGTCCGAATATTCGACGAGCTTCCTTGAGACTTCCCCTCCGATGCGCTCCTGGGCTTCTTCGGTTGAGCCGCCAATATGTGGCGTCAGAATTACATTGTCCAAACCCTGTAGCGGCGTCTTGAAAAGTTCTTTATTGGATGCCGGCTCTTTCGGGAACACGTCCACAGCCGCGCCTGCGAGATGCCCTTCTTTCAAAACCGTCGCAAGCGCCTCAAGATCGACCACGGTCCCGCGGGAATTGTTGATAAAAACGCTCCCTTTTTCATTCGGCGCAGTTCAGCCTCAGTGATCATGTTTCGCGTTGAACTGGTCTCTGGAACATGCATCGTCACATAATCTGAGATTTCGAGCAGTGCCCCGAGCGTCGCCATCGATTCTGTATTGCCGTGGCGAAGCTTGTCCGAGGGATCGAAATAGCGCACGTTCATGCCCATACTTTCCGCAAGAACGCCAAGCTGCGAACCGATATTGCCATAGCCAACGATGCCCAGCGTTTTCCCGCGCACCTCACGACTGCCGACGGCAGATTTTTCCCATCCGCCTTCATGAGCCGAAGCCGAACGCGGGAAGATCCGCCTGGTCAGCATGATGATCTCACCGATCACAAGCTCGGCGACCGAGCGCGTATTTGAATAGGGAGCGTTGAACACGGGTATCCCGCGTCGGCGGGCCGCATCCAGATCGACCTGATTTGTCCCCACAGAAAAACAGCCGACGGCCATGAGCTTCTTAGCCGATCTGAAGATTTCCTCTGTCAGATACGTGCGTGAGCGAATTCCTACAATATGTGCTTCGGCTATATGACTTTTAAGATCCTTGTCATCCAGAGCCTTCGGCAGATGCGTGAGATTGACGTAGCCTGATGACGAAAAGTAGTCCACCGCGCTCTGACTGATCCCTTCAAGCAGAAGTACGGAAATCCGGTCGCGCGGACGCGAAAGAGGTCGGGACATTGGTTTGCTCTCGATTTTTGGAATTCATTAATATACCGACAATGTGACTGAATCCTGTTGCCCTGTCTGTGAGCTTTAGTGGACTCATCTAGCAAATGATATAGATCTTTGGGCAATGCGGAACTGTCCGCTGGCGAGCCATATGTTCTACCGCCGAAGTCGGTTATGATGTGCAGTTGTCCGTGGATCTGGCATAGACAAAGCGCCGTAGATCTGGCCGTCGCCGCTATTGTGATGTCCCTCGGCTCCTCGTTCTCAATACGTGAGTTCCGGGACAAGGTGGCGACAAACAACTTTCGCTGTTGCTGAGGATCAGGATACGATACCGCCAGCTGCGACCAATGCTTCCATTGTGTCGACATCGTGCAATGCTGAGGGACCGATATCGACTTCTACGACCGGCAGATTGGAGCCTCGGATAATATTTCGTGCTCCAAGGTCGCCCTTAAGATTGGCGACCTCGCCCAAGAGAGACCTGGGAAGGATCACGGGATTCCCGCGAACGCTCCCGCAGGTCGCGACAATAATCGGTCGACAACGATGAGCAAAGAAAGCCTCAATAAGCGAGTTTATGTCAGCTGTTGAAACCCACGGCATGTCGGCCAGCATGACCAGCGCTCCTTGCGCCGATCGCACGTATGTCGCCACCTACGGACTTGGTTTCACCGGCGAGTTCGTCGCTCTGATTAATGCAACGTCTAGGTTGGTTGACCTTCCTCCCCAAGAGCGCGAGCGCCAGCGGTGCTGCAGGTCTTCCCAGACGGAGCCCCACCGGCGCCTTGAGGCTAAGGCGTGAGCGTCAGTGCCAGTTGCCGCGGGTGTTTAATGCGGTCACGCCGCACCTGATGACAAGATTATTGTGTGAGTACCTGCAGACCTTCTTTCTGGCTTATCGCCTGCGATCGGATCGCCGTTTCTTATGGGTCCGAAGCTTTCAATATTAGACCTGATGCCTTATCTATAGTGTGAACCATCATCAATTCGGCCTCGTCCGATGAACAATTTTATAAAGCTGCCCATGAACATTGCGTCCTCACCCGATGTTGAAAAACCCCTGTTAATGCAGCGGCAATCATCGGTTCGTCGGACCATGGAAATTGTTTTCGAGACCTGGAACTTCTTGATTCTTCGAGAAGCCTATTTCGGTGTGCGTCGGTTCGACAAATTTCAGGAGCGTTTGGGAATTCCACGGCAAACGCTTTCGTCCCGACTCTCGAGCCTTGTGGCAAATGAGATCCTCAGCACCGGAAAGCGGCCCAACGAGCCGGGGCAACAGTATTTTCTAACCCTCCGAGGTAAAGATCTTTTTCCGACGATGCTTTCGCTCACGGAGTTCGGCGACAAGTGGTTGACAGGGGGCAACGAAGCCCCGCTACAGTTGATTCTAAAGAAGTTGCGCCTCGCGACGGACCGGGCGCGGGGTATGCTCCGGTCGAGACGCGCCCGACATCTCGCAGAAGCTCAGATTCGACACTTTTGGAAAGAGTGCGGCCATGCTCCGTCGCGCGGACGCTCGCGATCATTGGCGATCGTTGGAGCTTCCTCATTCTGAGAGAAGGCTGGTTCGGTGTTCGCCGCTTCGAGGAAATGCGGGAGAATCTCGGCATTGCGACCAACATTCTCGCGGACCGTCTCGCCCGGCTCGTACAGGCAGGGGTATTGCGCAAAGTTCCCTATAATGCGGGCGAACGCTTCGAGTATCGCTTTACGGAAATCGGCCTCGATCTGTACAAGCCCATGCTCGTCATGATGGCTTGGGGAGACAGGTGGCTCTCAGATGGCAAGCCACCGATGCGGCTTCGGCATAAGGCCTGCGGGCAGGATTTTTCCGCCATTGTGGTCTGCTCCGAGTGCAAGAAGCCCATCTCCTCCAAGGACACCGACTATATCCTGAGGTACCCATTTGACCTTTGAAGGGTCTCTTGTCCCAAAGGGGTTTCCAAAAAACGCGATGTTCGGGGTCAATCCGGCGCATCGGGGAACAGTCTCTTATGGCGAAGCATCTGGAAAATGCGCTCTGGAGTAACTGGCAGCGTTCTACCGACACGCCGAGGTGAGAAAGCGCGTCCGAGACGGCGCTTGCGATCGCCGCCGGCGCGCCGATCGTGCCGCCTTCGCCCATGCCGCGAAAGCCGCCGATATTATTCGGCAGATTTGCTTCGGTATGGACGATACCGCCAGCTCGGCCTCGATCAGTTCGTCGAAGGCCTGACTGGTCGCGGAAAGATCTTTCAGTCGATCGCTGATGAACTTGATCGGCCGCTTCAGCTTTCGTGCCAGCGCACAGACAAGGATTTCTTCGCCGTAGAGCGAGCCCTTGCCGCCGAAGCTGCCTCCCACATCGGGGGCGACGACGCGCATGCGTGTTTCCTGGGAGGCCGAGGCAGCCCGAAAGCACATCGCGGATCACGCCCGGAATATTGGAGGACGTGTAGCGTGAGCGATTGTTTCCGGCTCTCCCATTCGGCGAGATAGGACCGGTTCTCCATGGCAGCCGCGGTCTTCCGCGTCATCCGGAACTTGCCTTTCACGGTGACCGCTGCATCCTTGGAACGCCGCGTCGACGTCGCCACGCTTGAACTCGCGGCGGATGATCGTGTTGGTGCCTGCCTCCTCATGCAGGAGGGGTGCATCGTCCTTGACCGCATTGATAGCGAAGGGCAGTGGCTCGTACTTGATACTGATATGTTCAAGCGCGTCTTCCGCCGCGTACCGGCTTTCCGCCACAATGGCGACGACCGGCTCGCCTACATATCGAACCTTCCCGCGTGCAAGTGGCCATAGGGGGGTGGCGTAATAACCAGGCATACGCGAGGTCGGTATGGCAGGTTTGATCTCTCCTTCCAGGTCGCTCGCGTCATAGATCGCGACGACGCCGGGCACCGAGAACGCATCGCCGACATCGATGTTCAAGATTCGGGCATGTGGCTGGTCGGAGCGTCGCAGTGCGATATGCAACATACGGGCCGGCGCCATGTCATCGACATACTGACCAACACCCGTCAGCAGACGTGGATCTTCGGTGCGCTTGACCCGCTTGCGACAAGTTTGGGCCGCAGCTGGACGGAGTGGTCCTGCTGGCTCATTCGTAGAACTCCACATCCTTTCGCAACCCTTGCCACTGCGCGTCGTCGTGGCCGGAAATGATGGTAGCTCCCCGCTCCCGAAGAGCTTTCAGGCAAGCGAGTGCCTCTGCGGCCAGCTCGTTGTTCCAAGTATTTCTTGGAGCGATACCGGTGTCGACGTTCGCCTGGAGCGGCGCAGCATCTGAAGCGAGTATAAATGAACCATCTTTTTCCAGCTCGACACGGGCGACGGTCATTCCGGGGGTATGACCCGGCATCGGCAGTAAGACGATGCGCCCGTCGTCAAAGACGTCATGCTCCGCATTGAAGGTCTGGAAACCCTGGGGCTGGTCCCATTCTCCTCGAAGATAGCCTTGATTTTCTGCATCGCTTGCCGTGGCGGCCTGCGCCTCCGCTTCGTGGCAGAGGATCGTTGCGCGCCGAAAGTACGAGTTGCAGCCGCAATGATCGGGATGGAGATGTGAACAGATCACAACATCTATGTCCTCGGGATCTAGACCAAGAGTCTTCAACTGATGAACGACCGTCCGCTCTGGTGAAAAGATCGGAGTCATAACCTTGCTTAACCCGCCCCATCGCGCGCCTGGATCGATGGCGGCCTCCGGACTGCATCCGCTGTCGAACAGCGCGTTGCCTTGGGGATGGCGCACCAGGGTGGCGTGAACCGGCAACTCGATCGCTTCTTCCTTCGGTGCCCCGGGGACGTAGATGGACCGGCGCATACGGAGCCGGCCGCCTTCAAGAAAATGCATCTTCATCTCAGAGGTCCTCTCTCCCTAGCCAGTTCGCGGACGGCATTGACGATGTTTTCATATCCCGTACAGCGACAGATGTTCCCCGACAGCGCTTCCCTGATCTTCTCATCGGTTTCCAGCGGATGGTGGCGAAGAAGGTCGATGATCGCCACGATGAAACCGGGCGTACAAAATCCGCATTGCAGGCCATGATGCTGGCGGAACGCTTCTTGGATTCGTCCGAGTTTATCGACGCTTCCCTGGCCTTCGATGGTTTCGATTTCGCTCCCGTCGCCTGCACTGCAAGCGTCAGACAGGAGCGTGCGCTCCTTCCATCGAGAATGACGGTGCAGGCACCGCAAACGCCATGTTCGCACCCGACATGGGTTCCGGTCAGGCAAAGGTCCTGGCGCAGGAAGTCGCTCAGCAGCGTTCGTGCTTCGATCGTGCGCGTCATATACGCTCCGTTGACGCTAACGGTGATCGTCTTCTCACTCATCTCGCTTGAAGCCTTTCGTGGTTCGCGCGGCTCCAGGCGGCGCGAAGGGCCCGTTTGGCAAGGACGCCTGAGAGATGCCTGCGGTAATCTGCAGAGGCATGGATATCCGTGCTGGGCGTGAGGATTCCAGCCAGGCGATCCGCCACCGTATCGAGAACCGGCTCGGAAACATCCGTCCCCTCGATGATGCCCTCGATCTCTTCAAGCCGCAGCGGGGTTTCACCAACGCCCATCATGCCAACGCGAACGTCAGACGCCCTGATAGGAATGTCAAGCAATGCGATTTCGCCACTCGAGGGCGGCAACACCCAACCGTCAGGTGAGGAGATGGCATCGTAAACTAACGGAAATTCGATTTCGATGTCCGATCACGGGCTATGACACACCGTGATCCGCTTTACCGTCGCATCGCTTTCCCGCCGAGGTGATCGCTCATGCCGTTCGGCTGTATTTCCGCTTTCCTCTCAGCCTACGGATGGTCGAGGACATGCTGGCAGCCCGCGGGATCATTGTCTCGCATCAAACGATCCGACCGTGGGCGGAGAAGTTCGGCCGAGCCTTCGCCAACGACATACGCCGTCGTTCGGTCGGAGCGCTTGGTGACAACGCGCGGCGCCCAAAATCCCGCGGCCCTGCTCGGATGGATACGATCTCTCTGAGCAGTTCGAGGTTCTCGCCGGTCATGGTGGCGACGTCTTCGATCGTGCAGATATGCATCGAACGAGCCATCAGGCGGCCTTTTGCGCAGTGGAGACCGTCGGGAGCATATTCCACGGCAACAGGTCTTCAAGCCTATCTACCGGTGAATCTTTGATCTGGGTTAGGACGTCCGTGAGGTAGCTCTCGGGGTTGCGGCCATGCAGTTTGTCCGTTTTAATGATGGTCAAGATATTAGCGTTGCGCTATCCCGTTCGTAATTTGCATGGTGTAAGTCTTCACTCCCGATGCTCGTTCTCGGGCCGCGCCGCGCAAGGCGCGGCCCGTCTTTCGGGTTTCTCAACCCGGTAAATTGCTACTCGGATTGATTGATTATTACGAGATTATATGCAACCTTCGGTACGATCGCCGACGGTCGGCGCACATCAGGAGGAAAAACCATGATCCGTACTACTGCAGTTGCAGCACTTGTGTTTGCTGTAGCAACCTCAGCTCTTGCTTTCGATGCAAGCAACTTCAAGGATTTTTCAAGCATCGCATCGGCTTCCAGCAGTTGGCAGAACCGGTCCGGCTCGACGATGATCATTCAAGTCGACTCGTTCGGAAATGTCTCCGGCCAATATGTAAACAGAGCACAGGGCACCGGATGCCAGAACTCGCCCTATCCGCTAACAGGAAGGGTAAACGGGACGTTCATCGCATTTTCGGTCGGCTGGAACAATTCGACGGAAAACTGCAATTCCGCAACCGGATGGACCGGCTACGCACAGGTCAACGGCAACAACACTGAGATAGTTACGAGCTGGAACCTCGCTTACGAAGGCGGCTCCGGACCGGCCATTGAGCAAGGACAAGACACTTTCCAGTACGTGCCGACGACTGAGAACAAAAGCCTCTTGAAGGACTAATCTCCTCTGCCCTGCCGGCGCTGGCCCGTCGGAGATTGTGGAGCAAGAATTCATCGAATAAGGCCAAAGGCTTAGACGAAGCTGCTTTCCCTGCCGAATAAAAGCGCCGCGTGCTCGTCCGCGCGGCGCAAATCCTATTTGATGAGTTTAATGCGGCCAAAACGGCAAGCTTTCCGGACAAAAGTGAGCATCCGAGGATGCGCCGCCTTGAGCGCGTGGGATGAATCTGTCGTTTTGTCGCTATGGACAGGCATATGGACAGTTTTCGGACACCGGTGAGCCGGCTTGAAATCATCGACCCAGGGCGTCGGCGGCGCTTTACCGCCGCGGCCAAGCTCAAAATTCTCGAGGAAGGCTTTTCTGGCGATGGTCGCCAGGTTTCCGCGACGGCGCAGAAGCATGGGGTTTCCCGCGCACAACTGTACCGCTGGCGGCAGTTGGCGCAGGCCGGCAATCTTGGCAGCAATCGGATCGAGGGCTTCGTGCCCGCGCTGATCACACCGGACGTGCCTACGCCCGTGTCGGCTCCATCGACTCCGGTAGTGGGTAGCCGTCGCATGGAGGTGCGGAGCGCAAACGGCCGGCGCGTCCTTGTCGACAGACGTCGACGTCGATGCGCTGCTGCGAATCCTGCGCGGGCTGGAGACACTGCGATGATCCCGATCCCGACACGGCAAGAGTGGCCATCCGACTATCAAGCGGGGCTATCTTGCGATTGATCCCGTCATCCGACGCGACAAATCGCTGAAGCGGGCTTTCACTTGGAGCGGCGAACGGGACCCTGAACACGCGAAGGATACGATCATTCTTACTTTTTCATCTCGACGATTATGGCGAACCATCTCAGGTGACATGCCGAACGGCTTTCCATAGGACCATGTATATTCCTAGTGTCAAAGGCAGTTCGATAAATATGCTTACGCCACTGACCTAGGGGGGCAACGGTTCTGGCACGGCGAGAGTTGCCGAGGCTAGCGTCCGGCTGGTTGCTATGGCGTTCACGGTTTAGGCCACGAAGATCGCATAATGATTCAAGCGTAATTGCGGCACATGTTTTCCGCCTCCGCTCAGGAATCTTTGAGGGGAGAGAGGAAATCAAGATCAATTTGCTGGCTGGTAAACCACTCGCGAGCGCTAATGGAGTCCGGTGTCACGACCCTAAAAAGCGGAACGGCGCGCTCAAATTCTTCCGGCCAATTGAACTTCGAAGACGCTGCGACGGAGTCGAGTTCTTCTTTATCTCCGTTGTCGTAGCCTCGAGCCGTGCTTCTTCGTCAAGCACCGCAAGAAACTGGATCTCAGCCCCTCTTGTATTGAAATCAGGAGATGCTGAGACTCGAATGCAACGAAGCGATCTGTAAACTCGCCCAGAATCAGAATTCCTTTTATGCTTGTCCTTCGATTGGTTGCGGATCGCAATTAAGGGTCCATCAATCCAGGGCGTCGGGAAATGCGAAGCGGCCGTACCGACTCCAAGGTCTGAGCGAACGTGCAGCGTGTTTCATCGCTATTGAAGCCTATGGCGCGTCTCATGCCTGCAAGGGCCTTCTTTTGGACGGCACAGAGTTTCGTCAGGTCAACAACGAGGTTCTCCCCGGCGAGTTCTCAAGTTGGGCCGCAGCGGGCGTCGTGCCTTTGGCAACGGCCTGCATCAAGCCCAGCTTGGCTTTGACTAATGGTGCAACAGCAACAAGATCGCGTCCTTCAGCGAAGTTCACGATATCGCATGTTTGAGTCAGAACCACCCAGCCCTCGACCCTGGCCACGTCCATGGAACCATGTTCATTTACGAACATGGTCGGGAACTCGCGCGCGTCGAGAGTGTAGTCTCCCTGACGCCACGATCTGAGTATGTCCTTTCGTCTTCTAAAAGGCTAACGCAAAAGCGCATGATCTGCAGGGAGTGCGACACGACGGTAGCGGGTCAGATGCCGACCCTGCCGATCGAACGCGGCAAGCCCGGACCGGGATTGCTCGCCCATATCATGGTCGCCAAATTCGACGATCATATCCCTCTCTACCGCCTATCCGAGATGTACGACCGGCTGGGAATAGACATCTCTCGCTCTGTCATGGCGGACTGCGTTGACCTGTTGCGAGCTGAGACTGGATGAAGCTCGCGAACTCCTTCGCGGGATGCAGAAACTCTGCATGAATAACGAACACGAGTCTCTCTACATGGCGCTCTGCGGAGAGCTATCAGCGATCGAGCAGGACCATGAAAAGACTGTGCAGTACCACGAACGAGCATGGATCAAGCCCCGGGCGGTGACTGCGCCATGCACCGCAGAAATGGTGCATGCGATCGCCGTGAATAGGGCGCTCCTCGGAAACGCGGACAAAGCGGCAGCTTGGCTCGCCTTGGGGGAGCAGGCCGACTTCGTGCAACACTTTTGCGGCATTCGAATTACCTTGGTCAAGGCTTGGCTGGATATCCTCGCGGTAGACGGAATAGCCTCCGGTGTGAGATTTGTGGAGATCGAGGACGCCATCTTTAATATTCAGGCGCCTGAGTTGCAGATAGAGATGTTGGAACTCCTTGCACGTGCGGAGGTTAGGGGCATATATGCACCTGCGCGGATCAAGAGCTGGACGATTATTTCCGGTCGGTCAGACCATTGATGCTCTGCCCTAAGTTCGGATTGAGCCGTGTGAAACACGAGGCCACCCGACTCGACCTTGATGCGGGAGCGCGAGCCCGCCTGCTGCAACGGTCCACGTGGGCGAAGGATTGGGGGAACCGAGCAGTCGAGCGAAGAGATTGTTTCCGGAGGGATCCGCAATGAAAGCGCTGGTGACCGGATTCGACGCGTTTGCCGGGCTTCCGTTTAACCCATCCGAAGAGATTTTGAAAAGCCTAAGACGGCATCCCCCAAACGACCTGTTCGATCTGATCGAGTTTTCGGTCCTTCCAACTTCATACGCGGGAGTCGACAACTGGCTAGAGCGAAGCCTCGATCTCGCCCTGGACGCAGATCTAATCCTAATGCTTGGCCTGTCTGTGTCGACAGATAGGCTTAAGCTTGAGCGCTTTGCCATCAACGTAGCCGATTGTGGCGTAGCGGACAATCGCGGCGAGGTTCGCAGTGGAGTCGCGATTGTCGATGGCGGCCCCCGCGCATACGGGACCTCTGTCAATCTTGAACGTGTCGGAGCGCAGCTGGCGGTGGCTGGCATCCCCTATTGCGTGTCGAACAACGCGGGCGACTACGTCTGTAACTATATCTATTACCGCGTACTTAGACGCTTAGACGAAGTGGCGTCGACCGCGAAGGCCCTGTTTGTCCATATACCTTGGGCTTATCCCGTGACGATACAGGAGCATTTCGATTTGCCGCAACGGGACAGGCATCTAGCAGCCATCGGAAAATTACTGCTGGCATGCCGGATGTATCTAGATGAGTGCTGAACTGCACGGCTGTGGTTCGGCGTTGACGGATGACCCCCGTGGTTCACGTGGGAGGCGCAGGCGATCAGATCTTGGACCACCGCAACGGGAACTTGCACCCCGCGCATGGGCGGAGGCGGGACAACGGCAGGGAAAACTCGTCATCCATTTTGTGGCCAGCAGTGACCGACGCCCGCAGTTCCGACCGGGCAAACAGCGACGCACTTTCCCCGGTGGCCTTCACTGTCTGGATGAGACTATTTCCGGTCTTCCGGATGCGGAGGGTGAAGCCGCGGTCGAATAGTTTTCGATCTGCCGTATCGAAATATGTCGATGTTTGCTGAAGGATACTCGTCGGTTCGCCAAGCAGGCCGGAACCAATAGCGGCCTCGACAGCTTCGGGTGTGAGTTCCAGCTTCAGTTCGATCTCGGAAGCCAACATTTCCTCCTGCTCGTTCGCTTGATAACGCACCGGCCGCTCGGATGGTTCGTCTTCATGTTGTGCAACTAAATCTACGGTACAAGGATGCATCCCAGACCAACCGCTCCGCAGTACAAATTCGAACCCATCGACGCCAGGCCATGGCCGCGTGGGAAGCCGTAAGTGCACGGCCTGCCTGAAAAGCGCCGTGTCGGCTCACGTGGCCACATTTCAAAAAACGTGACAACGCCGCCTAGCCGCATACGCGTACTTTTACTGGATGATTACTAAGCTGAGGTCATTGGCCATCAGGTCTTATCCGGTTCGTTAGGATTATCAATATAGAAACCGCTGCCGTTTTCGCTCGCCACCCAGTCGATTGTGCTTCCATCAAGATAGTATGCAACGTCCGGCGAAACTGCCAGTTGCCGCCCCCCCGTGGAAATTACGATATCGCCATCTCCGGGCCTGTCGAAATAAAGTTCGTAAGCAAAGCCTGAATCGGCACCTCCGATGATGTCGATTCTTAGCGGCATGTCCTCCGGCAGGCCGGCTTTGACAGCAAATCCTTTAATCAACAGCCCAGTTTCAAAAGACAGCTTGAGACGTAAAGACGCCATGATTCGCGCTCCTAAGTGTGGCTTCGACATAGGCGCGTTTGGGCGCGCAATAGCTATCAACGTCGAAAAAGCCTTTCGCCTTATTCCAGGCAAACATTGCACTGCCGCCCTGGCAAAGTTCGTAGATCCAGCATTGCCGGCACTCAGGCATCAGAATGACGCGACTCTTGCAGGCGAGGAACGCGCTTTTCACCTTATCTGAGCTCCAGGCGACAGCGAGATTTCCGGGCAGGTAGCGGCCGAGCCTGAAAGGGTCTGCGTCGAGGTAGGCCGTGAAGAACAGCTCGCCATCGGGGGTCATCCGGAGGGTCCGGTCAATCGGTTCGGCGACTGACACACTGCCGAGAAGGCGCTCAGGGAAAAAGCGAAGGTTTGGCGCCTCGACTTCCGTCGTCCGCGGGCGCGCCATGACCGTGACCAAGTCTGCGATCAGCGCCTGCTTTTGCGATACCGTCGGCGCGAAGCCGTCTCCCTGTCGCTTGGCGCGGCCGCGGTTCTCAAGTAGGGAGATGTATACGCGTTTGATCGCGTGGCGCTCGGCCCAGTCGAACACAGCTTGGAGTTCGTTGCAATTGTGCTGCATTGGCGAAAAGCACAGGGTAATGCGGTGACCGAGGCGACGTGTGAGCAAACGCTCGATTGTTTCTGTTGTTGTAGCGAATGATCCCTTACCACGGATCGCGTCATGGGTTGTTGCGTTTGCCGCCTCGAGGCTAATATCGATGGCGATCGGGTTGTCTGTTAGGAAATCGAGATCCTTGTCGAGAAAACGCGTGCCGTTGGTGATGATCTCTGTGGCAAGGCCGGCTTTCAGCGCAGCCGAAAGGATGTCGCGCCAGCGTTCGTGCAATGTCGGCTCTCCACCGCTCAGCGTAAAACGGACGCCGCCCGTCTCCTTGAATTCCCCGATTGCGGCTTCGACCGTCTCATAGCTGAGCTGCCGCTGGCGACCATCACCGGCTTCGATATAGCAATGCGGGCAAGCGAGATTGCAGTTGCTCGTCACTTCAACGAAAAGGTGGCTTGGCAAAGGTACCGTCATTAACAAGGCGATCTTTCTTTCCGGCGGAGCGAATCACGCTTGATTTGCAGGACAGGCAATCTGACCGTACGGCTCGGTGTCTCCGATTGCCGCTCTTCGATACGCAAAGTGCCGGGATCCCTTTTGTTGCTCGGTCGGGGCGGTACATACCCGTTCGGATGCTTTCCGAAGCGCAGCCAAGGCGCGGATGGCGGGTCTTTTAGCTTTCCCGCCATAATCGCTTCGGTGAGTGCTTGGGCCTCCTCGAAAACCGCTCGACGAAGATAGTCGCGTTTAAAGTTCTTGGTAGAATAAGTGGGATTGCTCCAGCGGTAGTCTTCCCAGTCTTGCGTCTCAAGAGTTACCCCGTACTTCTCGAGCCCCAGATAAAGGGGCGTACCCGGGTAAGGCGTCGTGATCGAGAGGTAGGTGCCGGCGCCTTGTTCGCGCATTTCGCGCATCAGCTTTATCGTCGCCTCCATCGATTTGGGTGTATCGTCCGGATGGCCGACCTGAAACGTGAACATAGGCTGCATCCCAAGATTGAGAATAATGTCGGCAGCGCGGCGGACCTGATCAATTTTGATATGTTTCTTCATGTTGTCGATCACTCCAAGATCGGCAGATTCCACGCCCAGCTCAATGCGGTAGCAATTGCCAGAGGCGAGGTCCTGCATCAGCTGCGGGGTTACGTAGTCGACCCGCGAGACGCAATACCAGCCGACCGGCAGGCCAGATTCGCGAATCATCTGGGCGATTTTGCGCGCGCGGCCGCGATGTGTTGTGAATACGTTATCGACGAAATAAAAGTCGTTGACGCCCCATGTATTGTACATATGCTTAATCTCGCCAAATACGTTCTCAGGGCTCCGATACCTGTAGGCGTCCTCGAAGGTGGAGGCGACGCAAAAAATGCATTTCAGGGGGCAGCCGCGGCTCGACATAATGGTGCCGGGGCGCAGATACCGGTTTATCGAGAACAGGTCCCGCGCGGGATAGGGAAGCGCATCGAGCGTGCGCTCCCGTTCGCGCGTCGGCGTCTTGATCAGCGTTCCGTCTTCTTCGAGAAAGGCAATCCCGGCGATATTCTTGAGCTTGCCCTCGCCGCGCAGTTGCACGTTCGCGACTTCTACGGAGGAGTACTCGGCTTCGAAAATGAATACCACGTCAAAGCCTGCTCCGCGCAGTGCGTGCTCATACTCATAACTAACATGCGGTCCGCCTGCCCATGCAATTGTATCCGGGCACTGCACCTTCGCGAGTTTCAACAATTTCTGCGTGAGGTAGTAGTTCTGTGTCAGCAAATAAAAGCCCATGATTTTTGGCTGCGTGCGCCGTAAGAAGTCGATCATGTCTGGAACGGGATTGTGGCTCACAGCTAAATCAATCGCCTCGACTGTGTGGCCAGCGTTGCGTAGCATGGCGGCGAGATAGCCTATCCCAAGGGGCGGCGCCATTACAGAGTATTCGGAATGTTCCGCGGGCGATGGGGTCGGCGGGCTGATGAAGGCAAGATCGACCATACTCGGTACTCCCTTCTTAGCTTGGCGCTACCACGCCAAGGCATCTCTGACAGACTGGCTCGTTGAGAATGCCAGCGGCCATACAGTTTCGAGTTCGTGTCATACGAGTTCCGTTCCAGAGCGCCTCTATACTCTGCTTTGACAGGTCTCCAAGATTGACGGTATTTTCGTAATCAAGATTACAGAATGAGACTGAGCCATCTACAAATACGACCATCTGCTGAAACGGGCTGTTGTAGGGACATTGTCCAAATCGCGTCGGCCGGACCTTCCGCCCTTTAGGCAGAGTAACGTTGCCGAATGAGCAAGCTGTCTTGATCGTCAAATTGACGCCATACCCCAAGGGAATGCGGAAGCTCGGATCGAGGTGCGGCGACAGTGGATTCGCCATGTCGACCATCTGGAGCCGCGGCAAGCTACGGAATGAGACGTTTTGGTGGCGATGTATAGAACGATTGATTGCGAGCCAGCGCCTGAAGAGCCGCCATACATCTTGGGTAGATTGCACCAAGCCTTCGCCGCGTACGTTGTCGCCTTTCGACGACATATATTGGATGTCGACCGCAGTTTTGAAGCTGCCTGCTTCAGCCCGCTCACGGAGATAGGATTTCACCCGCTCGTGCTGGTCATTTAATGTGTCTTTCGTGCCGAGCTTGGCATAACCTAACTCAGTGGGGGTATTGACGCTCAGCGTCACCAGTTCCGGCGCAGCCTCAATCAGTTTGCCTATATTCTGCCTGTTGATCATCGTCACATTAGTGAAAACCGCCACAGCCAGTCCCGCTTCATGAGCGAGCTGCACCACCCTTTGCAAACGTGGATGCAGAACCGGCTCGCCCATGACATGCAGGAAGACCATAGGTCGGAACTGTACATAGGCTTCGCCCAGAGACTGAGCGGCGATGTAATCGGCAATTTTCCGAAATACGGTCTCCGCTAGAGCCAGGCTCATGTGCTGGCGGGGTCGCAGTAGGTCCTTGCTGGGACAGAAAGGGCATTTGAGATTGCAGATGTTGGTGATCTCGACATAGAACCATTGCGCTGGCGGGGTGAGCGTTTGTTGCCAATGGACGAACGCGCTCTCACCGCAGGTCACCGAGATCATCCGCCTGATGGCCGGCGAGACAGCACGGTTTTCGACGAACAGCGCCAGACTAGCTCCGGGTCGCGGCAGGCGGGCTCCTGTGAAATCCCGCGCTACCGGATTGGCTTGCGATCCGGTAAGTACGACGCTTGTATGGTCCAACGTCGACAAATCGATCCGCAGCTGCCCGATGCTGCCGCCGAGGCTAGGCTCAAACTCCCATTGCGCATAGATTTCGCCCTCGATGTCGCCGAGGCTGACTTGGAGAGCTAAGGGGCCTGCGGGCAGCGCAATCTCCGCTACCTCGTCCCATGTGATCCCACCGGTATCGCGTCGGCTTAGCGCCTGGATGGTCGCCGGTTGTAGCATATTTTTTCAGCTCTCTGGTTTTTGCGGTGATAGGTTTTCCTTTGAAATATCTTCAGGATAGAGGATGACGAGATCGCTTAGCGCTGCACTTAGCAGAAAATCTCCGATAACAAGGCGGAGCTCTTTTCTATCGGGGCTGCCGAGCTTCTCAGCAATGTCCGTTATGATGTCCGTCGTCTTGACCTTTCCCATTGCGCTCCAAAAGAGGCTAGCCGGGGGCCAAAGCGTATATTGCAAGCCCGAACGGCGGATATGCACGACGTCGTCTTCTTCGTAGTAAATGTCCGTCTTGCGTTGAGGCATCGTGATGTCGAGTTCCCGCAAAATGGCCTCTATTATGAATGGGGGCATCATTTCGGCCATGGTCATCAGACTATAAAAGGGGGAGGGGCCGACGGATCCCGTGTGCGGAATTGCGGCTGCATCGCCGAACGTACTGTTCGGAGTGACGGCGAACGCCCCACGCGGGGACATTGCCATGTTCGGAGTGACGGCGAACGCCCCACGCGGGGACATTGCCATGTTCGGAGTGACGGCGAACGCCCCACGCGGGGACATTG
>Ga0123341_1002107_pt1 | contig 15993 bp, 7 predicted proteins | sample Turbeapinknodule_FD_89959 | JGI IMG/M metagenome (GOLD analysis project Ga0123341, IMG submission 89959) | Root nodule microbial communities of legume samples collected from Mexico - Turtle bean Mexico pink nodule | ecosystem: Host-associated > Plants > Roots > Nodule | place: Mexico: Nepantla... | reverse complement strand
TTCTTATTATTATTATTATTATTATTATTATTATTATTATTATTATTATTATTATTATTATTATTATTATTATTATTATTATTATTATTATTATTATGTACCCGTAGCTAATTTTTCAAACATAAATGTCTTGATAAGGAATAATTACGTAGTTAAGTTTTATGAACTTTGATTTGCCGATACAGATACTCCAGAGAGGTTTACATTAGAAGAAAAATAAAGTTCGATATATTTCTTTCCATTTCAATAAAATGAAAATTTCAATTAAAGAAGTTACAAAGACCAAAATCAAAATCAATTCATCAATTTTCTTTAAATAAAAAAAATACTGAACCCTAATTTCATTGTCTATATTTGAGTTTTATATTTACTTTGGGGTGGAACTAATTCATACCGTTAGCGGTAACACTCCGCCTGATCAAATTTTCAAGAATTTAAATTGACTAAAGAAAACAATTGAAAAGAAATTATTATAATCTTGACATTTACTAAGAAAAAAGTTTAATATTTTAATTAGTGATTCAAAATAACTAAATATAAAATATGACATATTTAGTATGTAAGATGATAGTTTTATGAAAACAACACATCATATAGGATACACGTGTTTCGTATGACATAATATATTGTTCTGCAATTTTTTCTCAAAGTCTGATAAGCCACGCATGAGAATGGATGAAACATACATCAAACATTAGATGATACTCACCAACAAAGCAAATTTCATACTTAAAATAAACATTTATATGTTTACTCTGTGTTTCTAGAGAATGTCCATTTGTTAAAGAGATTCGTTCAAAATCAAATATAAAATAAATATAAAAGATTTCTCAAGGTATGAGCTAAAGCTATTTTCTTCATCAATTTTTTGTCACAACGAGTCTTTCAACTCGGGCCTAATTACATGCCCTATACGAAATGCACGATAATATGAATTTGTACAAAAGGCTATGCTACCAAAGGAGATTAGTGTTATCAATTATCAAGGATTTTAAGAAGAGAAAGGAGCAAAGATCAAATGTGCAATAAATGCAACAATAATATTGAAACTCATTAGATGCAGAATGGACAAACATGGAAGCTAAAGATGCTCAACACCTATAAACGACCTTTTAGCGAACACCTTCTTCCATAATCTATTTAAAGCCTTACAAAAAAAAAAATAAGAAGTATATACACAAAGGAATACTTGATGCCAAAATGTTGCACAACTAAGAGCATCCCTCTAAGCCTAGAAAGTCTAAACATTGTATTCATTAGCAAACGCAATCCTCCCTAAGCATTAGACCCAATGATCAGTTGATTATTGAAACACCAAACCTTCATATCTTAGTCAGGAGTGGTTGTTTGACAAAGAATACTCAGATTTAGCTAGAAGTGGTTTGAGTAAAGAATACTCCTTGACAGGGTCAACCTGAAGTGGTTGTTATCCGAAAGAATAATCAATTAGACAAGAGTGGCTAGGTGTAAAGAATACTTAGGGTCAACCAACAGTGGCCTTAGGAAAGAATACTCAAGGGGTTAGCCATGAATAACTACAAGGTCAAAGAATACTCAGTTAAGTTAGAAGTGACTTGTGTTAAAAATACTCAGTTAAGCCATAAGTGGTTTGTGTCAAGAATACTCTAAAGGTTAGCCAAGAATGGCTACAAGCCCAAGGAATACTCAACGCATACTTTGCAGCATTTGTTTGCCAAGTTGAACTTGGTTGGTTGGCCATGAACTGGATGTAGTCTTTGCAACAAACGAGCAAATATAAATTGTTGTGTACGTTTTACTTTCCCCTTATCTCTTTTATATTACATGTTACCATCATCTTCACTAATCTAAGAAGAAGACTTAATATGCGAGTACATACCAAAAAGGTTTTTACCAAAATTCTCTTAAAACTTGGTATTTGATTTTCTTATATATTGGTTAGTCAGACGCTAAAACTATGACCTAATCACATGTTAAAGCAAACACTAATATAAGTTAGCCAAGTGATTTAGTTGAGTTGTAAATCCACGTTTGATGTGAGCACTTATAATGGAGAAAATAAGGAGAGTATAAGCATTTAATCATGATTCGTCCAGTCATATATATCTATTATAAGATTATTTAAGGAAAATCATTTTATGCTTAATTAGACGAAACTCATTGAAAAAGATTTTGAAAAATGTATCTCTTGTGTTTAATAAATCATGTTAGGTCAAACCTACATCTAGAGTAGCCTATCAGATGCATAATTTATAGTCTGATCTTCAATTAGAAAATAACATAGACAGATAATTCACTTGAGTTAGCCAAGTGCATACGAAATGACACATCAAATGACAAAGTTTGAGTTTGATTGTTTTACACATCAAATTTTCATCTTAGTTTCATTAATAAACTGATATTTGAAAAAATTATTAAAGTTTAATAAAATATCAATTCCACCCTCAGTTCTTGTGATTTCTCTACTTTTCACAGGTTGTGTGAGAGTAAGCCTCTAAAGGGTTGGGCACCTAACAATGTCTAGATACAAAGATCCAACACAATAAGAAAAACACACCTTAAGACAATAGTTTCATCCTAGTAAAATCTTTTTTACTTTATGCAAAGAATTATATTTTTCTTAAAATAAATTTCTCTCACATGCATTTAGGAGCATTAATGATGAAATGACAAGTCCCTCTATTTATGATCTCTAGAATAACTAAAAGAACATTAAACTGTGCATGTTGTCATGTATGCATCCACATAGTCCAATAGAAAAATCATAACCAATGTTTTAGTTGTTCATTCTCTTCTTATCAAGAGAGATACTTTTTTTCCCTCAAGCCTTTTCTCTTACATACACCTCCCTTTAAAAAATAAAGTTTGAAACTTTGAGACAATTCATCTCTCTTTCCTATGAAACTCCAACCTCAGAACATCAATGGCTCAAAAAAAGATTGCTCGACCCACAACATTTATCTCCAATCCTAGTGAAGCAATGTCCACGTTTCCTGAAACACATTTTATTCCTAAAAGTACTTAAACTTTTCAAGCCTGGAACGAGCTAGATACCCCCTTAACATATTTTATTGTCTGGTGAGATGAACTAAGTTATTTTTTCTAAGAAACCATTGGAACCATTAGGCCTACACTAGTTTTGGCAAACACATAATCTACTAGAAATTGTAATGAGGGTGAAGTAGCTTATAAGTCAATAAGAATTTCCACGTCAAATATTGCTAAAGTGGGTTATTTGAATGAAGAAGGAGAAGTATTCTCGAACAAATGGGATGATGATATAATATTTGAACAAGTGGACATCTTGTTGTATGGCAAATCATGAACATCGTCAAAAACATATGTTATGATAAGAAATTTTCTAAAATTTTTCAACTTGGTTCCCATAGGAAGAGTAATTCATAACATTGTCTACAATATCATTTTGCCTCGCACAGGCTCAAAGGACCATGTTTCAAAGAATGTCCACTTTGTACTGCTTCATTTGCTTTAGAGAAAACTGATCAACCTGCCTTCTCTCATTTTGGAACTTCGAGAGACAACCTTCAAGGACAAAAACTAAATTCAATCATGTGGTAATCCTAAATTGAACTCATATCATGTGGTATTCAGAGCATGGTTCATTTGAATTTTATAGTTGATTTGAAACATCTTGTTTAATCCTTTCATATTTCACTTGTGCACAAATTCAATTTGGTAGGATTTCTACTTCTGATATTCATTTGTCTATTTCAATTTTGTATGTTTTGTTTGTCTTTTAAATTTTTGCAACTTTATTTTGCTCGAGTCATATATTCAATAGGTGTTTTAGGAGTATTAATTCTCGACTTACTTGAATTAATTGATAAGAAATTAAAAATATAATTTGCCTTGGTTAAAAGTTGGTTTAATTCCAAACATAGAGTCCAAATGATCACATTACTTGAATTCGTATAATACTAATTCTAAGTTTGAAAAGTAAATTTAAAAAGTGTTTGGAATTTGAATATTGACTTAATAAAAACAAAATGAGAAAATGAAAGTGCATTCATTCACATTTCAAACTATAACTTTCAAAACTAAGGATTCTTTAGGTGTGGCAAATTGTATTTATACTTGTGGAGTTTTATCCTTTTACCATTGGTAGATTCTATTTACATACTTCATAGTTAGTATAAGTAAGTTTTCTTTGAATTTTTAAAAGTGTTTTGTTGCTTGTCTTGTTCAAAGTCTTGTTTACATATCCTCATACTTTGGTTTAACTTTTCTTGTTTTATTTTTTTCTTATTTGTCTTTTAAAAATCCTCCCATTCAATATTCAATATAAAAATTGAATACTACATCTAATTTCAATTATTCATATATTTTCTTGTATTTTAAAAAAATGTAATAATGACAATCATTATATTGAACTTGAATTGTTCGTTTGGACAAATCTCGATAAATACAAAAGTTTATTTTCTTGACAATTTGGTATGTCTGTAATTTACAAATACATGTTGGAAAAGAAACAAAACCAGTGAAATTATTTTAAAAATGATAGCATTTTATATTAGCTGAAACCTTAATCAATGTAATATCGGTTAGATCGTGAAATGCTGTAAAAATGATACATATTACATCAATTGTAACCATAATAATATAATATGTGACTATATTACACCTGATTGGATATTACATCTCTTCAAGTGGGTTGTAGTCTTAATTATTTTTTTATCTATAAAATTATTTTTTATTTAATAATTGTTTTAAGTATACGTTTATAAAATATAACTAAAAATATATTTTTAGTTTAATGATAAATCTTCAAATAAGTTTTCAATCATTCATAACTATAATAAAAATAACATTTTGTTGAAAATTGCTAGTTCTAATAATTAACCATGGTGTGCATGTACAACTGTTTTGTTTTATTAAGAGATGTATTGTATAAGGGGTGGTTCAATTTTTTTTTCTGATAAAAAAAAAAGTGTACATTGTTTTTAAGAAAGCAGAGAAAAACTTTCTGTGAGAGACAGCTACTGAGAAACTTAGGATGCAGAGTTAGGAGAGAGAAAAAAGAAAGAGAAGAGAGGGTTTTGCTTTTGGTTGTGGCAGTACCTCACATGGGATCTTCTTTAGGATTCAGAATCAAGTAGTTTCACTTGTCAGATTAAAAAAACTCCCAAACATCTTTTTTTAAAGCAACCTATCTTCCCAATAACAAATTATAACCCTAATCTTTTTTCCTCTATAAACTATTAAACTAAACCTTCTTTTTTTATCATTTTCTAAAATCACACACGTTTTTCATTTTTTAAATTATTTTTTTAACATTCCAACAGTGAAAAAAAAAACCATTCATTAGAATAAAATATTTTTTTGTCAAGTTGATCATCAAACTAGTATTAAAATATTGTTATTTCTTTAAGAGAGGAACTTAGAAAAGAATGTCAAATTATAATAACTTTGTTAATCAATAAGACAAGTTAATTAAGTCTCCAAAATGTGGTGGAATTTGTTTTTATAAAGTTGGGAAAGCTCACTCAATGACTCATTTGTAGTAATTTTTGTTGTTGTAATAATTTAAAGATTGTATTATTAAATAATTTTAAAATTATATATACTTATATGGACGGATCGATCGATGATCAAGAAGGTTTATGATCTAGGAAAGTGACTTTCATTGCACATAGAAAGAGTACTTCTCTAAAGTCTGTCCAAGTGACAGAACTTACGTCATAATTTGTTACAGTGGGGACCTACGTTCGCGCAATCCCTTTTAAGAAAAAAAAAATAAAAAAATTGAAATTATATTAAATAAGATTTTAATTTATTTTTGTTAATTTGTTATTGTTTGTTGGAGTGTGTGAAAAGTGAGAATGGTAGTCTTGGTAAAGTGGGAGCTAGATTTGGCTGTTTCTTTGATCCCATAAAACGACATGGCTCACTCTCTCGTGAGTACTGAAGTCAGCCATGGGCTTTATCTCATTAGCTAAACTTTCTCCAAACACCTTTTTCCATGCAATTTTCCATGACACTGTATCATGATTCCAAAGCACCAACATCAAATAAAATAATATGCATTTATATCTATCTCTCTGCTTAAAGAATGCCACCAGAGAATCCTATTTTCATCTCTGGCCCCATGCTACATTCCACACCTGCAAATCCACTTAGGGCCACCATATATATATTACCACAAATCATATTTCTTTTCCATAACTCTCAACTTTAATGCAACACCAATCACATTTTTAGATCTCATTCATAAACAAATGTGTTTCAAATCAATTCTTTAAACACTCTCTCATTTCACCTCTTACTTCTCACAAACACATAGTTTTAGTGATAGATTTGTTTGTCTCTCTATTTATTGATTTGAGAGATCAGTGAATTTGTCTCATATTTTTTAGGTATGTATAAGAGTTGAATCACTCCATTATTCAATCTTTATTGCTGATATAAAAAATATTATAATTACTTTTTTTTTTCTCTTTTTAGTTTGTCCTTTAAATAGGATTATTTTTTTTTACCAATATTTATTTTCATATATATCGCAGATTGTTATTATTTGTACTTAAAATGTCAAATTATATAGTGTTATTCAACATGAAAATTTTTATATAAAAAAAATACTACAAGATTAGAAAATTCATGCCAACATAAGATTTTATTTCGAAAAAATAATAAAGTTGTGTTAAGGTGTAATAATTTTTTTATTAAAAAAATTAAATTAATAAAAGAGATTTCAAAAATATCTTAACCCTTATGAAAATATCAAAATCAAATTCCAAACAGATCTAAAAATATCACAACTTTTATATAATCATCTTCACATAGCTACTTAATAACACGACTTTTTTAATACTTGATATTTTAAAAGAGAACCAAAATTTGATAATAAAGAAAATAATTAATTGCCTTGAGTTGTGTACAAATTCTTTTTCTCGCATAAATTTTTCTAATTTTGTTAAAATAGAGAGTAATTTTATTCACAATAACTTAAATATTATTAGTTTAATAATTTTTATTTGTGATGAAAATTAAACACGAAATTTTCGTTTTAATACGTTATTTTTATAATATGTAAGTGCATGTTTTAATCATTAACATTGATCCATTAAATTGCATAAATTTATTTAAAATAAATTACTTGTAATTCACTTTACTGTAACTAATCAATCTACTTAAATTTTGATGCTAAAGATTTTCATATTTAATGACGATGTTTTGAATATAATTTTTGTTACACGTAGATAGAGAGAGAAAGAAAGAAAAAAGATGCTCTTACTATTCAAAGTTCACCACCTCTCTTGATCATGACTCAAGTAAATGTGTTCAAACTCTTTATACACCAATCTACATCATAAACATAAACTGAAAAACTGGTAGGGAGAAAAAAGAGTTGAGCTAAGCCTAATTAATGAACTTAATCACTTCTCATCACAACCTTTTTCAACTTCAAATCATTTATAATATCCAAAATCATCAAGTTTTGATTAATGAAACTGGTGCTGCTGCTCAGTCCAGGGCCAAAAATTCTGCTGCTCATCGATGTTGTGGAACATGTTGCAGAAGCTCTCATCTTGGAGATCTGATCTTGATGAGCATTGGAGGAGTTGAGTCATGCTTGTTGGCTTAAGGGAAGTTGGTACAAGGCTTTTTCCATTCTGTGAAGACACAGGGCTGTTCATCACTGGTGTTCTGTCCAAGTTGATTTCTGAACTGTTGTTGCTTCCATTGCTCCATGAACCCTCAGTTTCTTTCTTCAGGCTAACTGTTCTGGTTTCACAGCAGTCCCTATTTTTCAGATTCTGTAGCTGCAAACACCACACAGTTTTTTTTATCAGCAAAAAACAATTAAAATAAATCGATGCATTTAAGGAGTGTTACAACTGTGTAAAACCAAAACTGTGTGTTCATGTTAGTTTCATCACAGGTTTTTGATTCCAAGCCTTCATCATGTTACATTTGTTCCATGTGAAGGATCAAATGCAGCCTTGTCTTTTTCATAGCTACCAACATGGAACAGTTATAACACAGAGTTTGTCAATGGAAAAAGGAAAGCAAACATTACTGTTAATTCGCAGCTCTCAGTTCTGACACTGTCACACTGACACCTCCCGAGAATGATCAACTCAATCACCAAAAGCAAGTTAATGATGGAGCCAATCTCTTTAAAATTGCTCACTAACGCTTGGGATCATCATAACTCAATCAGTGAAATGGAGTTTTCCCACTAAATAACACCAAAAACTCAAAAATAAAAAAGAACCAAAGATCCTCTTATAGTTAAAACACAAATGTGTGTATAAAGGACTAGCTTTCTTTTTTCAAACATGAAAAAAAGATCAATTTCATCCATTGTTTATGGAAAAGGAAGAGCACTGAAACGGCTAAGAGGGCCTTTACAAAATACAATTTTGCTTTGAAGATTGATTTAATGATTCGTAGAATCTTGAGAATGTATATAGATCAGTAGATTTTCATGATTATTTTTTTTTATAAGAGTTAAAATACTCTAAAATATCATTGTGTCATTTTATTTTATTTATTTTTTACAGATAAAAAAAATATAAGTTTAAGCATATACAGTTCAAAACCAAACATTTGGATTTTGGATTCACGACAAACTCTATGAAGATTACATGGTCGTTTAATGATATTTTGAATCAAGATCAGGATTTAAAGAGTACCAAATTAACCCCCCAAGATCTCAAAAACTTCAAGCTCACTTTTCTCGAAAACCATTATTATCAAGACCCACAAAGGAACCTTAGTCCTACAAACCAATGACTAGTCAGAACACACGTTTCTGATATTGAAAATAATAAAACTTAGATGCAGTTCTTTAAGCAATTTCGATAGTATTTTTCAATCAGAATTGAAGTTTGCCAAGTAAACCATCTGATGATCTTAGTGTAAGTTGTTTTTCAGAATAGTGGAATTGAAATTCCAATCGTGATGGGAGAGCAAGATAAAAGAAGTGCATCTAAGTTTTGTGCTGAAAACTGAAAGAAAAGGTACAAAAGTAGCATTAATTACCTCTGCATGTAATTTCTGATTCTGAGCCTTGAGGGAGTCATTATCAGCTTTCACAGCTTCAAACTGCTTCTTGAGAACTTCATACTCCTTCTCAAGCTGCTTGGTCTTCCACCTTGCTCTCCTGTTCTGGAACCATATAGCGATTTGCCTTGGTTGAAGCCCCAAAGCCTTGGCAAGCTGCATTTTTCTCTCAGGCTCAAGCTTGTTCCCCAATTCAAAGCTCTTCTCAAGTGCCTTCACCTGCTCCAAACTCAGCCTCTTCTTCTTCTCCCCTAGCTGAGATCCATCATCTGACAACTCGTCGTCTCCATGCACTTCATCGCACTTGTTCTCTATGCCAGAAAACGACATCGATCGCTTCATCATGAAACCTGCACCTGCACCACCCCCTCAACACCACACAGAATCAACACCAACATATCCAATAAAAAAATACACCCTTCCTTTACCTAAAAACAAAAACTTTTTTCTTTATCAGATGACCCAGATAATTTTTTAAAAAAATAATATATCCCAGAATATCAAGATTTTAAAAAACAATCCATGGTTTCAAAGTTTCTAAGATCTTAGATACCACAAAGCAACTGCGCCTGTAGTTCTATGGACTACATTTATCAGCAATCATAATCAAACCGCGACTGCAATTTAAAAACTTGATATATATGTATACACATCAAGGTTTCAAATTGTGTGAGTTATCACAGTTTCATCATGATTCTTGATATTACAGATAAAAACAGTTGATGTTGCTGAAACTGAATGATGTCAGATGATTCATGTTACTTTTAGATGTCAGCCTATTTAAGATGTTATAGTAAATAGTGATGGTGTGGTTGTAATTGCATATACAAACGGTTTTCTGTGTGGAACAAAGTACAAGAATTGAGATGGAATTAAAGTTGTAGAGAGGGGAGATGAGTGAGTGTGGTTTGTTGTGATTACCTTGAAAGTGATGGGGTGGGAAAGAGGGGAAGGCGTTGAGGGAGGAAGAGGTGGAGCGCAGGTGGAGTTGGTGGTGGTCGTGATCTTCATGGGTTTGGAACATGAAGGTGTGAGAGGGAGGGAAGGCCATGGTGGAAGAACAGGGAGAGGGAGAGGAAGAGTGTGTTGTGGTGGTGTTGTTGTTGTGGTAACAGTGATGTTATCACTATTAATATGATTCATTCATGCAAGGTTTTAGGAGGGTCAGAAAATCACTCGCTCAAGCTTTTCTCTTTGTTTGAGGTTGGGTTTGCTAGAAGGGTTAGAAGAAGAGGGTGGTGGCGATCACAAGAGTTTGGCTCTCACTCTCATGGTGACAGAGTTTTCAGAAAGAGGGATGGTGATGATGATAGGTATGCAGACCGAAAGACAGCGATTTTTAGGTTGAGAGACAGACAGCAGAGAGAGAAAAAAAATAATAATAAGAGGTGTAAAAGCAAACTGTGAAATGCTAGTATACATCAAATTCATATATTAGATCTTTCATGGTCCCATCTTCTCTCTCATCATCTCTTGTTCATTTTTTTTATATCAATACACACTCACATACAAAGTCTACATTCATAGCAATTATGCATTCAAAGTTTTACATGATAAATTTTAATTAAATTTTATATGTTATAATTTCTATAAAACCTATTTTTTTTTCATTTCTTTCTCTACTTCAAAAGAATTTTTTTTTTATTTTATTATAATTCCTCCATATCTCATTTCTTTTAAAATATAATTACATCTTATAATAGTTTGAAATTTTCAATCGATTAACTTTTCAACTAGATTCTTTATTTTTATTTTTTGTTTAATTTATTATCAATCTTGATGAGTTTAGTTGAGAAAAATGATTCTTTCAATTTTGTTAAGGTTATATTGATTTTTGTTATATTTAGGTATTTTGCTCTAGATTTTCAGATTTTGAGTATTTCTCTGGTGTTGGGAGTTACTTTAGAAAAAAAAAATTACAAGTAAAGAAAGTTATTTTTTTTTTATAAAATCTTATAGGATATATGATCTTGAAATAAAGGTAACTTGGTCATAATAGTTTACTAGTATTGATAATTCTTTATACAATATTTTTTTATAATATATCACATATAAGTTTGATTGTGTGCGGATGCAAGAAAAGACAGCAATCGATTATGCTTGAAGAAAACTAAAATTTTATGGGAAAAATTACCCTACTCATGACATAATAGATGGTGGTAGTGGTGTTGCCTTCAAGATCTCAATGCACTATTTTTATGGTACTCAGTTTCACATGTTTAGTGATCATAAGAGTCTTCGTACTTATTTGCTCATAAAGAGTTAAACATGAGACAAAAATAGATTGATGAAGCTTTTGAAGGATTATAATTTCAAGTTTATGGACTATTTGCGGAAGGTAAATCTGGTTGAAGATATCTTTCATATATCACAATTAAGAACACGTGTACCCAATCTCAATCATATTATAGAAACTGATTCAATGCAAGTAAAATAAAATCTATCTTTTGAAATGAAGTCAATTAGAATTTTATATTCTCAAGTAAATAAACTTCATGGTAACAATATAAACATGGTCAAAATATTGTGGGATCTCATACTGGATTATTCCATTTGGGAGATAGAAGAGAAGATAAAAGAATCACACACTAGTCCTTTTCTTGGTAAGACAATTTTCAAGGATGAAAATTTTAGGTGTTAAGGATAGTTGCAAAACCATTTTTTTTTCATTTCAACTTTTACGTTTCTCTCTCTAGTTCAAAAAATCCTCTTTCTCTCCCTCTAACTATTTTATAATTTCGTTCCTCCAAACTTCATCTCTTTCAGTGATCATACCTTGCAATAGTTGGGAAGCTAATGATTATTTTCAACCAATCAAATTACAACTTTATTACGTACATCGTTACTTTTGAGCTTTGGATTTTGACTTAATGAAGACTCTAACCTCCCACTTAACCATTTGGTAATCAACAAAAACTACCCTAAATTGTCTGCTACAAATATGAATGTCATTTATTTTTCTTAACTGGCAAGAACTTGTTGAGGGAAAGTACCCACAATATGCTTACTAGTGACACTATCTTTGGACTCCAATACATTTCACTCTAACTCTCTAATTATCATTTTTTATTTTTTATTTTAAATTCCTCCCTGAATGGACAACATAACTTTTGATGGCATCTTTGAATAGTGTGTAAAATATGTACCTATATCCTAAGAGAAATTTATCATGTTCTTGGACATTTTAAAAGATGGAAATTGACCACCACTACTGATGAACACAATTTTATTAACACTTAATAGCCTTAATCATAGATTATTGGACTGTAATAATAAATAAATTCATTGTTTTAATTAAGATTATAATTATGTTTATTTGGGCCTTAACTATTGTTTTTGTTAATTTTGTGTTTTTAGAGTAAATGGTTTGAAGGAAGTGTCTACCTTTCTGAATGGGTCAAATACAAACGTCCAAGTTGTTTCTTTGAATCAAAACATAAACAAATATTTGAGAAGATTTTATGCAAAGTATGAGAGATTTTCTCCACCTAAGTAGGAGTTGGATTTTCTCCATCATCTTCTCCATTATCTTCTCCACCAAAAGTAGTGCCTCCACCATGGAATGTAAATATGGTTGTTGATTTGTGTCCTATTTAAAGGAAAGTCAAGGAAACACACCAAATACACCAATCTCTCCGAGTGCAAAGTTGTTTCCTTTGTTTATTTTTCTACATTTTTTATCTTTGTATTTTTTTTCCTCTGCACGAAAGGCTAAACCTTTTTTCTTGATGCCTTTATAATTCCCCCATTGATTTTTGAGGTTCTGATCAATAAAAGTTTCATTTTTCAATTTTCTATAGCAGTTGCTTTAATCTTCCAATCTCTTGGAAAACTAGTTTTTGTGAGAGGTTGTACTTGGCCACATGATTGAGAGTTTTTCTTATCTTAAACTTCGGTTTCTTAGTTAGTTCAGATTGTTCTATTTAATTTTTTGAGCGCATGATTCAAGAGAGAGGATATAACCATTCCCATGGATTATACGCATGGAACAAAATGTGTACTGATTAAACAAATAGACACATGTTTTACTAGTGAGATTCAAGTTAAATTAGATTGACGCGTGTTCAATCTAGTTTAGGTCTATGTGAGAATTGAAGGGTGATACTATTTAGTTAACTTGTAAGGAATTCATTCGTGAAGAAACTTAGGAGTCAACCTGATACAAATCAAGTGGTCAAGCAGATGACCAAGGACTCAAAAGACAATTCACACTGTGATCAATAATCTCAGCAATCAAGACAAGGTCCCACCAAACATCAAACAAACCTCAGAAGAAGAAGAACTGGGCATAAACCAGAACATCAAATGTTATTTCTTCTAGTCTTCTTAAAAGACAAAAACATGTTTTTAAATAAATTGGGCTCACTTTGGGGGTCCAAATAGAAAAATAGGCTAGAGTAAGTTCACACAGCATAAAAGGGAGTGTAATTAGCGAAATGGGCTTGTGTCAAGCCCACTTTTTCATAACAAGGCACCTAGGTTTAGGAAGGTTAACCTACCTTCTAAAAGACCTAGCTAAGGGGCGGCTTTGACCATAGTGAACCCCCTTTGGCAGCCCCTTTCCCTTTTCCCTTTTTACCCTTCACCATCTTGCCCACCAAGGCACCCCTTCCTATAAATAGGGTGTTTTGTCTCATGTATTTGGACATTGAAATTTGAAGTAAAGAAACTCTGTTTGAGTGAATTTGTGAGCCTGAGTACTTTGAGTTGTCTGGGTCTTATTTTGAGTGGGTAATATCTCAAGTGGCGATTCTTGCATCAATCATCTTAGAGTCCCTCTGCTCCAAGTAGCGTGACTTCCTTTCTTTCCATAAGCTCCCTTCAACTCTTCCTCTTTTTGTCTTTTTATTTTGCGCCTTCCATTTCCATTCCATAGATATCTCCTTCTCTTGTTTTGTTCTTTACTTTGTTCTTCTTATTTATTTGTTCATTGTCTCTAATTTCGTCACATCATTTGTCACCTTATAATTGTATTTTCCCTTTGCCCTTCTAAAGTGAACCTTCACACTTACTTAACTATTTGGTTAAGTTTGTGTCCAGTGAGAATCTTCTTAGAGTTCTCACCATAATTTTTAAATCAAAAATCATAAACAAAAGTAAAACCTTTAAAATGTGCATTCTTAAAATCAACTCACATCACAACCTTCATTCTTTACTATTTTCAATCTCTTTTATATTCTCCTACTAAACAAACATAAATCCCCCTTTTTACTTTTACTGTTATTACTAATCCAATTGTGTTGCAGATAGTTTGAGAGCTAGTTTTCACTGGATTCACACTTGAGTTCGTTGGGAGAAAACTCGGGGTCAATAGACCTTCTATATTACCATTCCTCATTGTTAGACAAATCTCTTTGGATAGTTTGGTTACGTAAAGACTTTAATTTGAATGTCAGACGATACGCATATCAACTATTGATATCATCATTCACATTGTCCAATTGTTTTGATTCCCAAACTCTACCGTGCACACTTTTATCTTCAGTCTCATCCACAACATCAACCAAATTCTCCAAAACATCTGCAGAATTTGGTTCATAACATTCTATGGGAATGTTTGTTTCCCTTCTACTTCTTTTCCTCCTTCTCTCAATACCCCTCGTGCCTTGAACCTCAACAAATTTCTCACCCTAACCCTCACCTTTTGCATTGTCAGCCTCACCATTATCATCCCCAGCATCAACTTCCTCAATCAGACTCTTATAAACCTCACCCTCCTCAGCATCAGCTTCCTGAACATCATCCTCCTCATCATTAGCTTTCTCGATCTAACCCTCATGAACCTCATCCTCACCTTGAACTTGACATTCACCCTCACCTTCACCTATATCCTATATTCTATAAAATAGTGCTCCACAACTTCGGCCTTTGACACATTGTGTACTAAAAATAAATGAATTTCATCATATCTATATCCAACTTTATGCATATATATTGCACATCATCAGCCAAAACCTGCAACCAATCTTCAAACACAGAACGTCCTCCACATGAATACCACATCTGGTTAATTGTTAAAACCACATTTTCTTCACTATGCCTACTATTTCAAAGTAACTCCATCTATCCGAGTCATATGACCATGTTGATGTCTGACCACCCAGATATCTCACTCTGTCATCTTCCAAAAATTTCTCACTATGGTGGACCACAAGGTCAAAAAATCATTCATACATGATAACGAATTTATAAAAATTATCCTCATCAAATATAGATATAGACAAAAATATCAAACAAATTATAAATCAATCCTTCATTTAATAAACTGAATAGCAAATGTTTGACCACACACACAAAAATTTTGCACATGGTGGAACCCTAAATTACTTTAAAAGTTTTCTCAAAGTAATCAACTACACAACATACCACATATAAAAAAACACAATTAAATAAACAACATTTTAGACCCACGGTAAAGTCATAAACTCCCAAACCAACGAATCGCTTGATACACATGGTGAAAATGAAGAAAAACTAACCTTACAAACTCAATACGTAACCACGAACTGCACCACAAACACGCAAACAGTGCTGCAATAAGAACACCAAAATTCCTAACAGCAGAATCCAAATCGCCCAAATCACTTATTGCAATTGAATGCTTAATCTCTTTTCCCCAATTTCGTTCTCTTTAACAATATCATTTAACCTAAATCTCTGATTGCCACATCAGAAAATGACATGCTATAAATATATCTCATGTGTACCTAACTCCACAGTCCACGTGTGCATACTTGTGACATTCAGTGTGTCACATCATCACGAGTTAATACGGTTGATGAAAATTTAATATAAGGGTACATTTTTAAAAACCATATGATCAAATTGATTTATTTTTAAACCAATATAGTAAATTGATTATTGACTCTTAATGTAGAAATCCAAAAGGTAATTATATTCAATAAATATTATAGTTTTATGTGGGTTTCATAATTTCATGATTAGAACTTGTTTCTTTTTTATTAATTATATATATATATATATGAA
>Ga0123341_1002106_pt1 | contig 15994 bp, 8 predicted proteins | sample Turbeapinknodule_FD_89959 | JGI IMG/M metagenome (GOLD analysis project Ga0123341, IMG submission 89959) | Root nodule microbial communities of legume samples collected from Mexico - Turtle bean Mexico pink nodule | ecosystem: Host-associated > Plants > Roots > Nodule | place: Mexico: Nepantla... | reverse complement strand
TGTTCTTCTTCTATATGATAACTCATGCGTTGTTCATGCACGAGTAGGCTGCTTTGCAACTCGTCAATGGTCAAGGTGTCAGTATCCTTAGACTCCTCAATGGAACACACAACATAATCAAATATGGGAGTCAAGGATCTCAAAATCTTTTTCAACTACAGCAACGTCTCCCTTGTTCTCACCATTTACTTCCATCTTGTTGGCTAGGGTAAGGGTCCGAGCAAAATACTCATTCACAGATTTGCCTTCCTTCATTGAAGAATTTCAAACTCCTTTCGAAGAGCTTGTAAGTGTGCACACTTAACCCGGGATGAACCTTGATATTTTTGCTTCAAAGAATCCCATATGTTTTTTGTTGTATCCTTGTGAATGATCGTCTCCAAGATAGAACGATTTAATGCTTGAAATAGATAGTTCTTTTCTTTCAAATCTTTCAACTTCTGATCGTCAATGTGTTTTCTCTGGGCATCTGTGAGGCTAACACCTTCTGCTGTTGCAGGAACCTCATTTTCAACCACGCCCCAGTACTCTTTAGAGTGAAAAAAATTTTCCATGAGCATTGTCCAATGATCATAGTGCCAATCAAATTTCGAAACTGTTGGTTGCACAAATGAACTTTCTGACATGATTTTCTCTTGTAGAAGAATACTGCTTCAAGGTTTGATCAGGCCCGGTAACCTGGCTCTGATACCAAATGTTAAAAAACAGAGAAGCTCTTCTTTAATAGTGGATATAATAAGAAAAAGTGCTCACTTTTACTGAATAATAAATGGCTATTATATAGCCTTTACAAAATGACCTAAACAATATTATAACACCCACTAGTAACAGGAACAAAATTGCTCATGACTAATCAAATCCTAAAATTGAATTAAATCCCATAATAATAGATATTTATTGTTGACCGGAAGATAAAAACCTAAAGTCTATAATCTTAATCTTAACATTCATGCATTAAAACCTCGTTAGAATGTAACATTTTAATGTTTCTTTATATTTTTCTTAACAATATTTATAGTTATTATTATTTTTCAGGAAAGTAATAACAATTTACAGCATGATGATTCCCACAATGAATGATGACTGAAATTTGTTTTTTACCCACTTATCACTTTTATTACATTTCTATTTTAAAATTTTAAAGACGTTCTTAAGAATCTTAAAACATAAGCAATTACATTTTTTAAATATTGATCAAATCCTAAGAATAATATTCGCACGAATGTGATTCCAGGAAAGTCTCATAAATTGAAACAAATTCGCCAGAGCTAAAAAAAACATTGTTGTTTAACTGTTACCTAATAAGAAGTCATAATCTCAGACCTACCAGAAAATAAGCAAAAAGAATGGATAAGATTGTGCTTGTTACCCAAATTGTTTAATCATGTCATAAAGTATCAGTTAATCATTGCTACTAAACTAGAGAAAAATAAATAAATAAATACAAAGCCAGATGTGTATAATCCACTAAAATATTGATCATGATAAATAAATTATCCAAAATTGTTGTCTATCAAAAAGATTGTGACCCGTGAGACATAAAGTAATGGAAAACATAAACAAAAAAGGTATAAAATTCCTGGATCATGATGCAGCTAAAAAATTGTTACCTCTAAGTAAACAAGACCTACAAAAAGAATTATGAGACTCGTGCCATCTTTGGTACTTCACATAGAGGCAACTAACTACGGCTAAGTTCGGGAATGATCACTGATTTGGTATATTATGAATGTGCAATTTCACTCTAACATCAAAAACTTGTCTCCCTTCAACTAGGTGCTGGAATACTAATGTATCTGGCTATAAACATAACCTTCATCTATTCAGCTCTTCCATCAAAAACCACAAAAGTTCTCAGCAGGATCTATGTACACTGATTCTCACCAGATTTAGCCTTCAAAATTAGCCCCGTGACAAGGCCATGAAGTCTTTGAGACCCTGGACCAGGTTTGAGTTTATAAATGTTCCCAATCTCAGAACATTTGGGTTTTCCAGTGCACCAACCGCCAAGAGGGAATAGTCCATTTCTCCTACGGAGAATTTTCTTATCAATCATATCCAATGATGGATCGTCTTGACTAAATTTTCTAGCAAAGGCAGCACCACTTTCGATCATTTTGTCTGAGTCATTCATGTTAAGAACATGAGGGTGCTGTTTAGGAGGGTTGTCCCAGGAAATATAATGCAAGTCAGTATTGACAAGGGTTTTAGCTAACTCTGGCACATTGCATGCAACAGTCTGAAAGTAGCCTTCAGGGGAAGACAGAAAATTGGTGTAGTACATGAGAAGAGTTCTTGGAAGATTGTCCCACCCCCATATAATATATTCAACAAAGTCATGTGACAAAACCATCCATGCTGAACCTGCAATGTGTGTACAATACTTCAACACAAAATCTTCAGAAGGCAAAGTAAGGACTTTTACACTGTCAACCAATAAAAAATTATCGCGTATATCTTAAAAACCATCTCTTACATCATTTATCACTGGTTAACGGTGTAGAGATATTTAATACTGACAGGTGCATAGATTTTAAACTCAAGTAAATAACAACGAAAGTGGGAAAATGATGGTAAGCCAGAAACCAGTTATTCGGCAATTTATATGGAGTAGAAGGGGAATTATTTGATTTAAGGTTAAAGATTGATCAGTCTTCACTCCTCAGCCACAAAGGGGAAAACAATTTTTCCTAGTCCAAAAGCCCAAACGGAGAATCTTTCATGAAACAAACACATTTCCCGGATTGTAAGAACATAAGTTATTTAAAATACACATGCATACATTTCAATTCCGCCCTGAGAAGCCATATCCTTCAAGAAAATTAAATGAACCAGATAACTTATTAAGATATCAGAACCAAGGTGAATCTGCTAAAGTAATTTGGTAGTTTTCCCATGTCTGATTCATTCAGAACGTATTCATATACATACATCAATGAGGCTATATTATCATGCCATATTATTCCTAAAAATGTATCTGTAGCAATCCTAATTTAATTCCTATATTAACGGATCAAATATACACGCATATTATTTCCCTGATTATATGATATATACAGATACTATCTTAAAATATAATGCTGTCAAATATTTCTGCAATAATGCCAGATTTGGATTTGATGTATTTGTATAGGATCTGACTTGGAATTGATGTACTCGTATCAGATACTTTCTTATCAAAAGTAGTCTCTACGAGAACAGCATATATCTGATTTCATTCACTAAGACTATATTGTTCTCCAAATTTGTATGTGAACCTTTAGAAAAGTGACCAATGACAGAAATAGACGGTAAAAAAGGAGAAAACTAACCAGTGAATAGTTTAAATGCTGTTGGCAGAGGTCTCTTAGGTTCGACCCAAAATACATCAGATTTGGTTGACATGTAGAGCCCGGGGTCTACAATTAAAGGCATTGCTCGTTTATCACTGCATATGGTTCAATTTATCATTATGTGTAAATACAGGTCTCCTATGTCATGGGAGGAGGGCACAATTCATTATCTATGTCAAGGCCATTGGTATCATGTGACTAAGAGAAGAAAGAACTTACAACTTCCATCCTAACTGACTTGTGTGCTCAATGAAGTTAAGGCCTCTATCTAAATCTGAAAAAGTATATAGTAGATCTGCACAATTGTAAATTCATATTAGTCTTACAATAATTGAGCAGCAAAAGTTGGAATCCTAAAAGGTTTGAGTCAGAACAAATTGTAATAGAAACAAACAACCATGTAGGATAATAAACTAACCATCCTGAGTCACAAGAGGATAGTCTGAAGCACTAAGATTAATGAACCAATCCCAATCTTTACTTCTCTTGAGCAAAATGGCACAAGCATGAAGAGTATTAGAAACCATCGTTGGTCCTCGGTAAGTGACCATGTTAGCCTTTGGGATGACATAAACGTTTCCAACCTCAGCGAAGACATGTTGTCTTTCAATTCTATGTGCAATCTCATTCCTTTCCTCTATCGGGGATTCAAGGTCCATATGAACAACATAATGGTTTAGTGGATGATAAAGTGCATGGAGAGTTCTCCAAAGCTTTTCCAAATCACCTTTTGAACCAGAAATCAAATAAGCAAACCGAGGAATCGCAGGCCTAGCCGGTGCCGGAGCAGGAGCAGGAGAATCCCTCTTCTGCTCCCTCTTGTCCGTAAAAAGTGGGGAAGTCTGGTTTGAAAGTAAATGAGATGGGAGAAAGAAGAACAGTGAATTGATGGAGTGAATTGAAGAGACAAGACCCATGTTGAAGGATGTGACTAGTAAGAGCATGCATATGGCAGAACAGACTAGGAAAGAGTATAACCACTTCTTCTCTATGTTTAAGAACCCCATAACTGAGAACTATCATGGATAATACTTCACATTCTAGATTCCATTCATAACTTCAACACAAATTGACAATTCACTATCAAACCGCCACTAGAACACACATATTTAGCACCCTCTTCAAATATCTTCTCAACAGTCTCTGCCTTGGAATAGTGTCTGTTGCATCAAAATCAAATGTCATATTCAAGAAATTGTATAGTTCTCTAATTATTTCATAAAAGAAGGAATCACAGTTCCGTAATCAAACAGGTTAAGCACCAATAAATAAATCGGTAATTAGAAACACTAAAAGATACGCATCTAAGCATGTCTGGTGAAACGAGACAATCCTGAACATAATAAAAGAATCGAAAAACATAGGCCACAGAATGTTAAAAAATTAAACAACAGATTTTGTTCCAGACAATGTCGAGGGAAGAAGAAAAAAAAATGTAAACGAATGTTGGAACGGAATTGATCACCGCAAAACAATAGCTAGAAAAGGCAACGATCTCTAACAAATCGATAATCACTGGAATTGAATCAAGATAGATTTTAGCTCAAACAATGGTCCAAAAATATTAATCAACAGACTATGATCATCAAAAGAAACAAAACAACAGAAAAAAAAAGAGAAACCCCAGATGAACGATTCATTGATTCAATCTTTCACAAGCCAAGAAACAGCAGAAACACACAGGAACAAAGAGAGAGAAAAAAACCTGCATGAGGAAGAACAACACGAGCTGAAACTGAAGGGTAAGCATACTCAAACAGAAAACATTAAACGAAACATGTTTAGAGTTAATTATTGTTATTTTTATGATTATGCAGATCACAGTCATGAATTTACTGCAGAGATAAAGACGAGAGACAAACCAGTTTTGTGATGTAGGAGTTGTCCACGTCCAAGAATGACATGAGAGAGAGTGAGAGAGTGACAGAGAGAGAGGATCGAAGGTTGAACACATAAATTGAATAAGAGAAAGGTGTCTCTTTTATTGTGTGACTTGTGAGTTATAGCTTGGAAGATGTACGTTCATTTCATACTGCTTCAACCTACGTGTCAGACAAAGCGCTTCCATTTCTTTTTGGACCTATATATGTGTGATAAATTCATATATGATTTATAATTTTTTTAAGTTCTACCAATATAGCTACTCATTATTAATGCTTTATAATATAAGATACAATTTGTTTGTACAAATTTAGTATATGCATTTTATAGATAGAAAAATAAATTAATTTATTTGTATATGAAAATGTTGTGGACTAAGAATGGCATTCAAATTTTTTTAATATTGTGTGGACTCTACAAATTTTTTTTTTAGGGTTTAGGGTTACCTTTTAGATTTATTCCGCATTTTCGCTGGTGCTGTTGCTTCTTCTTCTCCCTTTCTCTAGCTGACGGTGCTCTTGGTGTGCCGATAGTGTAGTGTCATTGCTCTTGCTCTACTTATTAGTTCTGAGGAAATTGCGTCCAAATATATTAGGTAAATAAATCATTTGGTTTCAGGACAAAATTAATTTTGCTTTTAGAAGAATGAAAAAATATTATTAATAGTCTTAATAACTTTTTAATTAAGTTGTCAAAATTAGTTCAAAACTTTAAGTTAATTTACTTCACTATATAGATGAGCACGATGAAGTGGAAAAATATTTTTTTTATAAATATCGATCAAACTAAATTTTATTTATTTAGTTTGGAGGTGGATTAATGGGTAACCTACTAACTATAATATTTTATTATTATTTTCATAATTTCTTTTTTCTGTTTTAACTACTAGTTTTAATATTATGCATCTTGATATTTTAGTTTTTTTAATACTAAAATGTTATTCAACAGTGTTTAAATGATTTAAGTATTTAATTAATTTGTTTATTAATGTAAGTTATTATTTTAATTCTTTTATAAAAATAATTAGGCTAACTCTATTCACATGAAATACAAATGTATAAAGTGACTATAATAATCAAAATTAGTGAGTTGATGATGATTGTACACATGAATCATAATTGTTTAAAAATTCAAAATTAAATGTCTACAACTACAAGCTTTTTAACTGCAACAAATTAAATATACGTTACTGGAGATAGAATTATCATAGCTGTTGGCACCAGATGTAAGGATCTAGAAAATGGTCTTAGAGTGGAAGTGGTATATTTTTAATGACACTTGAATAGTTCTTTTTTCCTTTCCTCTCCCTTCTCCCTAAGATTTTGACCTCCTCGTTCATCGGTTTGACGATCGGAGTCTGCCATTGGACTCCTGACAGTGAACTCTACAAGATTGTCCGATCAAAATCTCAGATACAATAAGTTCATTCTTGGCTCCGTTTCCTTTGAGTTAGTTTTGATCTGGTTAGGTTTTTATTTAGTTTAAGCTTGCATGTGATGCTTTTATCTTCAGAAGTAGTCTTTGTTAGCTCAGAGTCTTAGTGATATAGTTAGATTTTTTTTTATCAAGACTATGTGGTGCAAGTTAGGTTACCCTTGAGCTTTTGGTAGTTTGGAGCTCTTAGGGAGCATCTGCTCAAGTTCAGGTAAGGGAAGCTAGTTTTAAATTTTCAATAGAACATTAGGCTAGAAGATCTAAATATGGGGGTGACGTGGTCACCAATCTCAATTTTTTTTGTAGAATTGTCTCTTTTAAGAGTAAAGTAATATATTGAATGAAAGGGTTGATTTTGACTATTATATAGTGATTTTTAAGGTGAATAAGTTGATGAAAGTGTTGTGATTGAGAATTGAAAGTGGTTGAATGGTAATATAAATGAGTTGAATTATATTTGTATAGTTTGTTGAATTACTTAAAATATGATGTTTGATGAGAATTGGTTGTTTGACTTTAGATGATGTTTGATTTAGAAAGCATATATGAGTAAGAATTATCATTTTTAATGTGTAGATTGTTAAAATTATGAGTTGAATGATAATTGATTCAGGAATATAATAGTATTATGCAGATTTCTTTGCATATCTCGCTCAAGCGAGCTAATTCTTGCTCAAACGAGAATAGAATGGAAAGATAGGGTGCTCTCGGGTTCAATCTCGCTCAAGTGAGAGAATTTTCGCTTAGGTGAGACCCATTCTTGCTCAAGCAAGCAAATTCTCTTTCAAGCTAGACTCTGTGAAAAAAAAAATACTTATAATTTTTATTTTTGCTTTTGAAAGCCTAGTTTATTATTTCATATTGTTTTTAAGTGAAAAATCTAAATCTTATTTTAAAATATGATTAAAGGAACTTAATTATGTGTTTTAGTGAATTTTAAGATATGTTTGGATTGTTTAGAAAGTTTAAAATATGATGTGATTGAGTGGTGTACTATTGATGTGTTAAATGAAGTGTGAAATGATATGAAATGGTGATCAAAACATAGTATTTTCAAGAAAGGAAATACCGTGTTGAGATTGTTATTAGGGTGTATTAATCTGCCAGGTCCCGATCCAATGAGACGATCTTGACTCTACTGATATAATGGAATCACATAGATGAAGTTATTCAGTTGGTGAGAGTCGATGGAGGTTCATATGACTTTGTCTGCAGTTTGAAATATAATCTAATCTTTCAGGTCATATGAATTTACCCTGTCATACGAGATTATGAGATATTGAGATGTTTATGCGCATGACTGTGTGGATTCACAGCGAGTAGTATGACAGGTGCAGGTCTCAGGATTCTAATTTCAATACATGAGTCTTCCGAAAGTAGAGTCAAGTGTCTATGTGTAGTGAGTCAGTAGAAGTCTGACTTGAGAAAGATGAATTGTAAAGGTTTTTTAGACACTTGATGATTATGTGAAATGCATGAGAATTGATGGTTTTATGTGGATGTTTAAAGTTATATTTATATTATAAGTTATAAAAATAACTAGTTTACCATTTGCTTGTTTTGTGGTTGTTTTCTTTAATCTGTGATGATCGTGTATTTACACGAGAGCAGATGATGTTACAGGTGATAAAGCTCCTTGGTGAGAAGCTGAATGATAAAAATATTTTATTTTCTTTTGAATATTTGTTTTAATTTTATGTAAATATTTAAAGTCTTATGAAGAGAGATATGTTTTGAAATATTATATGAAAAAGTTGTGAACATATTTGTATTATGTTTATATATTTATTTTAATATTTCATACTGATTATGGTTATTAGATGTGGAAAAATATAGGGTTGTTACACCAGAATGGCCCTCCAATGGATCTTCGTTAAGGGATTTAGATTGTACTCATTCCAATTACCATATCAATGAGCCCGGTATTGTTATTTATTGTCACTACCTCCCCGTGTTAGGATTGGGTAATTTGTTTGTCTATTGCCTTCCTTGGATGTGGTAGCCGTTTCTCCACATAGTTGAACGAGGGTAACCAATAATTCTTTATTGGATAACTTAAGTTCAAAACATTCCTAAATTCATGATTTTTCTTCCATTAACACCTTAGTAAAAATTTAATTGAAATGCAAATGTATTGAGTGAATATAACAAACAAAAATAGGGAGTTGTAGGTGATTGTGCACATGAATCAGGATTGTTCAAAAACTCATACTCAGGTATCCACATAATTAAATGAGGGTAACCAGTAATTCCTTACTGCATAACTTAAGTTCAAAACATTTCTAAGTTTGTGGTTTTTTTTCTCTCAACTCCTTAGTACAAAACCAAATGAAATGCAAATGTATTGAGTGAATATAACAAAAAAAATTATGGAGTTGGTTATGATTGTGCATATGAATTTGGATTTTTTAAAACCCCATACTCAAGTGCCCACATAATTGAACTAGAGTAACAAATAATTCCTTTCTTGCATAACTTAAGTTCAAAGCATTACTAGGTTAGTGGCATTTCTTTCGTTAACACCTTAGTATAGAACCAAAGGAAATGCAAATATATTGAGTGAATATAACCAAAAAATTGAGTGAATACATGAATCTGGATTTTTTAAAACCCCATACTCAAGTGCCCACATAATTGAACTATAGGATAACTAATAATTTCTTATTGCATAACTTAATTTGAGAACATTCCTAAGTTGGTGGTTTTGTTTTCATTAGCACCTTAGTACAAAATCAAATGAAATGAAAATATATTGGATGTAAATAGCAAGAAAAATTGTGGAGTTGGTTGTGATTGTGCACAATCACTAACGAGTCAACAAATTTTGTTTGTTATCTTCACTCAATACATTTGCATTTCATTTGGTGTTGTACTAAGGTGTTAATGGAAGAAAAAAAATCATCAATTAAGGATTTTTTTAATTTAAAGTTATTATAAGAAATAAGTGGTTACCTAGGTTCTATTAAGTGGACGCTTGTGTGTCGAGTTTAGAATAATCAAGACTCATGTGCACAATCACCAGCAACTCCTCAAATTTTTTTTTATCTTCACTTAATAATACATTTGCATATCATTTGGTTATGTACTAAGGTGTTAATGGAAGCAAAAGTCACCAACTAAGGAATGTTTTAAATTTAACTTTATGTAGTAAGAAATAAGTGGTTACCTTGGTTTTATTAAGTGGACAACTGCGTACGGAATTTGGAACAATCCTCACTCAGGTGCACAATCACCAACAACTCCACCAATTTTGTTTGTTATCTTCACTCAATACATTTGCATTTCTTTTGGTTTTGTACTAAAATGTTAATTGAAGCAAAAGCCACCAACTAAGGAATGTTTTAAACTTAAGTTATGCAGTAAGAAATAAGTGGTTACCTTGGTTTTATTAAGTAGAGACATACTTTGTGATAAGACCCAAGTCCACAAGAAGATGACCAAGGATGCCAACTATGAAGGGTCATCTCAACAATCAAGGGAAGACCTCATCAGTAGGAGGAATGGACAAGGACCACAACACTTAAAGTTCTTCATGCTAGTCTTTTTAATATTTAGAAAAAATGTTGTAAATAAGTTGGGCTCACATGAGGGGTCATATAGCATAATTAGGAGGTGAAGACATAAGAATGGGCCCATAAGAAGTCCATTAGGGTAGAAAGGAAACCATAGTTTCTAGAATGTGTATGATGGTTCAGTTTTTACCAAAGTCAAGACCTAAAACCGCACCACTTTTCCCTTTACCATTCTACCCTATTTTCTTCTTTTCCAAGGCTCTTAAATCTATAAATAGGGAGGTCTACCTCATGTATTCATAAGTTGAATGAAGAGTAAAGTTACTATACACAAATTGTGTTAGAATTGTGAGTGAGTGAATCTCCTCCTAAATTGGTCTTATCTTGTGAGTGTTGTGAGCTCTCAAGTGGCGGAATCTTCACTTATCTTGGACTCAATTCACCATCCAAGTGGCGTGCACCATTCACTATTCCACCTCTCCTAAGTTTCCTTTCACACATCTTTTTCCATTCCAATTTCAATTCCAAAATATGTCTTGTTTCTTGTTTTTGCTCCTTTTAATTCCATTCGGTCCATATTCTTGCTCACCTTGTGTTTTTTAAATTTTTGCACCATATTTGGCATTCATCTTCACTTTTAATTGTGTTTTTCCTTTGGCCTTATGGAAATGAACCTTCACATCTGCTTAACACTTGTTAAGTTAATGTCGAGTGAGAATTTTCCTTAGGCTTTTCACCTTTAATTGCCTTAAAATCTAAATCTAAGTAAAGTGTCACCAAACAAATGAACAATCCTAAAATCAACTCATATCACTTTGGATTTTGGAACATTCCTCACTCATGTGCACAATCACCAAGAATTTCACCAATTTTGTTTGTTATCTTCACTTAATACATTTGTATTTCATCTGGTTATGTACTAAGGTGTTAATGTAAGCAAAAACCACTAACTAAGGGATGTTTTAAATTTAAAGTTATCCAGTAATAAATACGTGGTTACCTTGGTTCAATTATGTGGACACCTGCATATGTATTTTTGAATAATCTTGACTCATGTACACAATCACCAACAACTCCACCAATCAGTATAATGACAAAAATATATTTCGCCACATCGCCATCCATTGCCACATGGTTAGTGTCAAATGTATGTTTCTAAAATAGCAGTGTCAACCAAACGCTTTCCTCTATAATATTAGGAAAATTTTCTTGACACTACTTATTGTCTTCCACACTCTTAACATTGCAAACGTGGCCATGATTGATGATGTGGGAAAGGGCATTGTTGTAATGTAATGGATGGTGACCTGGTAAGGGAAATTTTGTAACTAGTATCGATATTTATACAACCATGACGTGGTTGTGCCTGGATACAACCACTGATGTGGCGTGAAAAATAATTTTATATTGTATTGTGGGGCCCACATATCACCGTGAACAAATTCAAAATTTAGGATTCAAACCAACGGTGTTCTTCTAGATTTGGGAAATTTCTTCATAACACAGTTGAAGTGGGAATTCGAATTTCAGTGAGAGTTGTTGTGCACTTTTCAGTGTGATTTTGGGCGTCAAATATTATCAAGGTTGGGTTTTGTTTAGTTTATTTGATTGTATTCTGCTTTTGATGTTTGGGTTTTGTAGGGTTGATGTGTGGAAATACAATTTTCGTCTCTCGTTTTGCGATTGAGTGTCATTGATTTCTGATTTTGTGATATACATTTTTTAGTTTTTTATTTTCGTTTTGGGTTTTGATTTTAGGGGTTATTTAGGGTTCAAATTTGAGTTTTGATTTTAGGAGTTATTTAGGATTTCGTTTTGGGTATTGATTTTTGGAGTTATTTATGGTTTCATTTTGGGTTTTGATTTTAACGGTTATGTAGGATTCTGTTTTGGATTTTGATTTTAAGCGTTATTCAGGTTCCGTTTTGAGGTCGGAGTGTGGAAATGGGATTTTGGTCACTCCATTTTCAATTTGGTGTTTTGATTCGCTATAAGTTGACTGAAAATTGGATTGGTTTAGCGTTTTTTATTTGATTTTGCATTTAGGGTTTAGGGGTTTTTAGTGTCGTGGTTTGTTTTTGTTTAAAATGTGTTTGTGGTATCTGCATTTAAGTTTTGTACATTTATTTTGTTTTTGATCGTTTTGCATTTAGGGGTTTTGTGGGTCTTTGAATTACCAAAATGGGGTTGTTGTTTGTAGTTCTAGTGTACCATATTCTAATTCTCAAGAGTATTCAATGGTTGCATACCAAGTTTCTTATCCAGATGTTGTCTGTACATGTTGCCTGTGTTATAGTCAATATCTGTCGAAACCATGGGCCTCAGTTCATGGTTGCTCTTTGGGTGGATTATCTGTTGGCAAGCCTTGTAATAATGCTTATGCGAAAATGGATCATAAAATGCCATTTCCTTGTGAAGATGATAAAATTCGCAAAAGGGCAATGGGAGCTGTAGAGAAGGCACTGTCTACTATTAGAACAAACAACCATATGGTGATTTTAATGTAAATGAAGGTTTATTTAATGCAGATATTGTTTTAAAAAAGTATAATATATTTTAATAATTTATGTACACTGCCCTGATTCCTATAAGGGATAGAATATTCTAGTTGGCTTGATTAGACTCAACCCTGGCTTCGTGATTCCATTCTTAAAATTGCTCAAAGAGAAAATATAATTTCATGCTTACGTTTTATGAATAATTGTAATATCATAATAATGGAGATTCTCTTTGATATTTTTGGAGACTTAGGTTAATAACTCGTGCAAACAGCTCCAATTCAAAATGTCTAAACTTATTTCAGTTTCTCTTTGGTGCAAAAGTGCAGGAAGTTGTAGAACTGCGTGAAAAAAGATCTACTTTAAAAGTACTTCTACAATTTGCTCGTGTGTTAAGGAAAATAAATTGCTACATAACTTCCATCTTTAAAGAATAAGTGGATTATTACCAATTGCAGATAAAATTTCTGATCATGGTTCAATTGTTATTTTGTTAACTATCAATATATTACTCTAACTAAAGTTATGCATACTAAATTAGGGAATGTTACTCTTAATTCTTCATTTTTTTTCCTTATGCGTAATTGTTTTTAATATGATAATATCATCAGGATGGTTCGAGATGGATAAATAATATATAAAAATAAATAAATTATTTTTTCATAAATTAAAATTAGTTTTTATTTTTAATTTATATAAAAATAAAGTTTAAATTATGAAGAAATTGATTACTATTTTTTTTATTGTTTTTATCCCTCTCTTTGATGAATATATTTATCCCATGGTGATGCAAATAAGTAAACTTTGTTTTCGTACAAAGGGTTTCATTTTCCTTCTTGGATTTTGTTCAGTTTGTTCATGAAACTGTCAGAGTTATCAAATGCTTAATGTCCCTCCACCTTTTTTATGTTTTTATGGCTTTACTTTGTTATCTAGATATGGGGCTTTATTTCATTGCTATCTCATTTGGTTAGTTTATTTTATAAGCATCATAATTGTGTTTGCTACATGCAATTCAGGTAAAGAGAGAAACAATTCTGAGCCTGAAGAAATTCTGAGCTTGTCATTGTTTGAATGTTTGATATTCTTTGGCTTCTATACTGGAAAGTAAGTGCTAAGCAAGTTTTATTTATCATAAATGTTGGTGACATATCATTCTAGCATATTTCTAACTTGATATAGGTAATTGATAAGATTTTTTATTATTTTAACAAAATATAGTTTTTTTTTGGATTATCTTAGCATTATTGAATTTTGGTTGGTCTAGTCCTTTAACTCTCACTTTACTCAAAATCAAATGAGCCAGGTGAGAACAAATCTGCATGATGCTCCAATCCACGTTCCATTAACGCAGAAAACTTTTAGTAAAATGTGTGAGTCTCCGAATTTCACTCCCTAATGTATACATTTTAATAAATTTTAACTAAATAATCATTCTTTTATAAGTGAACAGGAACTCTATTTTTTCTAGATATGTAAATACTTTTATCAAGAGTGGTTAGTACCATTACGTGTATAATATTACATGTATAATATTTAATAAATGTAAATTGATTTTTATAACTACCTTTTTATATTTTTATATTTACTGATATAGTCAACTTTTTTTCATTTTATAATCTTTAAGAAGTTATCCTCATAATAATTACAACGATGAAAGATAATTATCATTGTGATTATAATAATTAATAAAATAGTATTTTTCTAACTACTTTCTTTATGTATATATTATTTCACAATTTTAATATAAGTTTTAATAACCATTTTTTATTTTGATAATTGTTATAATAACTACCTTTTAATTCTAATTTTATTATCATAAAAATGCAGATGTTTTTGTTTCAACTAGTTACATACAAAGAAGATATTATATTCAAAATTCTGCTTCTCTTACTATATGTCTTAACGTCCTCGTATTTTCTTTTCTAAATTGTGCCATATGATTTTTTATACTCTTCATGGATTTGACTAGTTTATGAATTTAGTTGTTGACAACACTATGGAAGTGAATGACAATGAGAAAACTAACCTATGGATGGTGATGAAATAGTGTGGTCATTGTTGAGACGCTTGAACCCATCAAGAGAACCTTATATATGTTTCTTGTAAACATTTATAAGTATATTTTTTGATTTTAACAGTTGTGTATTTGAACAATGTAGCTGTTGAGAATAGCTTGTAATGTTAAGAGAGTAATTTTGGCCACTAATTCGGAGTTTGTTTTTGGATAAGTTGTGGCTATGAGTGAGCTCTATTGAATAAGTTATATAACAACTATATCAACTTTTTTTTGGATGCTTCTATCAGTTACTTTTTTATGTAAAATTAGTTATATATATATATATTAAAAAATGTTTATGTAAATTAATTATATATATATCATCTGTCAAATTTATATTTTTTTGGAAAAAGAAATTTAAAATTGAAAACAAAATAGTGACCACTTAATATGACTATAACTAATTATATTAACAGATAGATTAGAGAATTTGACATTAGTGTCCTCCATTATGGTCACTTTACACACACCTCATGTATTACCCCATACAAGAACAACACAACTCAAAATTTCTAAACTTACTTAACTGTGCAAAAAGTTGGTAGTAGGTCACCACTTATTCTTACACAAGTCACCACTTAATGTGACTCCGACTAACTACTACTAGGGTGACTTTACACACACCTCATACAGTGCATCACCCCACCCAAGAATAACACAACTCAAAAATTCTAAAATTACTTAATTGTGAAGAAAGTTGGTAGTAGGTCACCACTTATTCCTACATAGGTTACAACTTAGTCTAACTTACTACATTGACATTGAGATTAGATAATTGTACCTTGGTGTCCTCCACTGAAGTCACTTTGCACACACCTCATGCACTACCCCACATAAGAACAACATAGTGATATTATAGAACTTGACCTTCGTGTCCTCCATTGGGGTTACTTTACACATACCTCATGCACTGCACGACACTACACAAGAGCAACACAACTCAAATTCCAAAATTACATAATTGAGCAGAAAGTGTGTAACAGATCAACCACTTATTCCTACAAAGGTCAACACTTATTGTGACTAACTACATTGATCTTGATATTAGAAAACTTGACCTTGGTTACCTCCCTTAAAGTCACTTTACAAACACGTCATGCACCACCCAAGAACAAAACAAAGCTTAATTTCTAAAATTACTTCACGGTGCAGAAACTGTTGAAGATGGTTGCTGCCCCTTCAAGATTGTGTTTGATGAAGACTTATATGTAGTGTTTGATGAAGACTTTTATGTACATTTCATGTGTATTTTTGCTTTGCTTTAAGTATGTCTTAGTT
>Ga0123341_1002105_pt1 | contig 15997 bp, 9 predicted proteins | sample Turbeapinknodule_FD_89959 | JGI IMG/M metagenome (GOLD analysis project Ga0123341, IMG submission 89959) | Root nodule microbial communities of legume samples collected from Mexico - Turtle bean Mexico pink nodule | ecosystem: Host-associated > Plants > Roots > Nodule | place: Mexico: Nepantla... | reverse complement strand
TAATTGTAATTTACAAATATAAAAAATTGCGTGGATGAAATGAAATGGCCATGAACCGGTGAAGAACGGCTTTTTTTTTTTATTCCAGAAGAAAGTGGGTCCCATATCCACGTCAACCGGCCGGTTCGGCCCAATGTAGAAACGGAGCCGGCCCATGTAACAAGAACGAACACAATTACATAATTTTTAGCTTAATTTATATAAATAAGTTTATATTGGTAACCTATAAAGCTCAGATACTTCTCTCGAATGATGTATCTGTATTAGACACACGTATTGGATATCGACATTTGTACAATATTTGTAAGATGCGTACAAGTATCGGTGAAATGTTAAATTAAAAAAATATTTGTTGGATTTCTTACGATTCTAGTACGATTCGAATAAAATTTAAAAAAGGAAAAATACATTAATTTTCTAAAGATTCAAACTTATTGTATATATTTTTATTGTAATTAAAAAAACAAGAAATTTTTTTTTTTTGAACCAGTCATGAGAAACATTTTCCTATTACAAAATTTTTTTGAAACATACTTGTGAATATAAATATTTATTATCAATTTATATAATTTATAATTATGCAATATATAAATTCGTATCTCTATCTTTGTATACTACATTTTATAGATTATATGTATCTTCATATCCGTGTATGTATGGTATCAATGTTCGTGTATGTGTTATACAACTGTTAATCAATAAAAAAAAACATTGTTAATATAATTAATAACTAAAATATATGATATATAATAATTTATGATTGAATAACGTATACAATCTCCATAATTTTATATGATAATTTAAATATTATGTCCTTATAGGTAAAACAAATAGAATGAGGTTGCTTGAAACTTTTTGAGGCTTATCCATAACTTTGAGAATAAGAATAGTCTCAACCACAGGTGATTTCTTTCTTCCATTTGGCGCTAGTGAAATGATGGGCCAACCTAATGGGCCCAAACGGGCCCCACGTTATGTGAGTTTTGCTCAAATCCAAACAATCATTTTGTGGGCCACACAAAACAATAACATAACTGCAAAACAAATGTCAACAAAAAACGTGTCTTCACCATCTCCTTTTATAAATTTCCTTTCACTTTTACCAATTAATATGATTGCACAAATAAATCAAATGCGAGAAAAGCATTAGAATTTTATTTTATTTTGGTAAAATAAAAACTTTTTTCTGAAAACACAAATCATGATGAAGAGAAACCATTAGACGAAGCAAAGTAGACAGAAGAAACGGCACCATTACAAAAATTACTTTTTGCTATATAAAATATGTATTATTAAATGTTGTACTTATAAATGGGATTTAAAATAAATTAGGTTGGATTTGATTCATTTATTTGAAAAATAAAATTCACTGAAAATGGTTAGTAACATAACCATTTATTTATTCCAAATTTTCTATACATAATTGAATATATTTAGTTAACATTTTAGTTAAGAGACATGTCTCATTCTTAAAACATACAAATAAACTAGCAAAAGTGATTTATAGTCTTAGTTTTGTGTCTCACAAACCGGTCTTATTTTCTTTTAACCTAGGTAGCTTGTTTTTGTTTCCTACTCGCATTTAACTCTCATGAGTATTCGTCTAATTCCATGAATCCAGTAACCTCGCTCCTATCTGGAAGTAAATACAAATTCTTATAAATATCGTGGTTGGAAATAAGTCACTCAACAATATTACTGGACTCGGACTCGGCCCATGACCATAAAATTTTTAACCTTTGACGTAAATCAATAAAACTTTGAAAACTCATAAATAATCCATATTGTAACAGATCGATCCATGATCTCACCGTCTCCGGTCTCTAACGTAAGTCAATAGAATTTAAAATTTACGATGATGATTTATCTTGTATGAGATATTAAATATAAATAGAATATTAAATATCATACACTTGTGTAACGTTTGATTGCTAATGGTTTTTGTTTTCATTTTTTTAATTTGATCATCAGCAGCAGAGTCATTGGCACGACTTACAGTGGCAATATTAAAAAATGAAAAGATTTTGTTGACACTCTGCACGTTCTGGGAAATCGTATTGAGCAATCTTGTAACGTGATGCATTCAAATTTTGAACTGTTCCTTCATACTAATCATCCTTTTGACTTTATAATTAAAACTAATTGCTCATAACTGCACCCTTATTTTAATTATTTATACTTTCACCACAACCTAATTTCAATTAATTACTTATTAACTCAATTTTACTTTTATTTCAATTTAAATTTAAATTTATAAACGTTATAATACATTCAAACTTCACTTTCATTCTTTAATTCCTCTTAATACAACACCTCAAAATCTCACTCACATAACTAATCTTTCTTCATTTATAAACTAATTTAATAGTTGTCACCGAATAAATTGATTGCACTATAACTCTATTAAGATATTTTCTTATAAATTCTTCAAAAATAAAAAAAAATAAAAAGAGTTTTTTCATTAATTATATGATGATAGCAATGCTATTACAATTTTTTTTTCCATCATAAGGATAATTTTTTCTTATATTTCTTTATAATTGATGTCCATGTTCCTAACTTTTTTGAATTTGCTCCAACAGAGATTTCTGAATAAATAAATAAATTTCGCAATTTAAAAAGGTGGTTACGTTTATCATCCTTGAATATTTCAACTTTATAGCTTTAAATATATTTTTGTAAAGACTAATTTATAAATTTGACACAACTTGAAAGGTTCTTAAAATGTTTTTTTACTATCAATACATTGATTTGAGTTGAAACTTCTCAAAAAAAAAAATAATGTCATATTTGATAGACAATATCATTTATAACATGATGCTTGGCAATGGATAAACATAATAAGTTGTTTTTTTAGCATAATTATATATTTTAAAAATAAAATGTTACAAAACATATTTAATCTCTGAACTATTAACCCACAAGTTAAACAAAACAGAAAAAAGAAACATCATTAAATATACTTAGGTTTAAATAGATTTCCCACAAATACACTATCATTACTCCATTTGAGATATATAAGTATTTAAATTTTTAATTTCACTACAGAAAGAATTGATTATATATATACGTATATCTTTCTACAAATCCTTATATTTTCTTGAGAAAAAATTAATAAAAAATGCATTGAATTGCCTGAATTACAATATATACGTTCAATACTTACCATAAAAAATAAAAAATATCAGAAAGAATTCAGAACTATTGATTTAATATTAAAAAAAATAAAAAATTAAAGAGGATAAAATTATGCAACAGAGGTATAAGAAAAAGACACTAGACATTATCTCCAAAATTTGAAAAGTGTCACTGAACTTGTTTAAACCTTTTTTTTTTTCATTAATTATGCATTTTAGTCCATTCACCCTAATGAAAATCTTGAACGTTATAATAATTTTTTTTTTAAAATTTTATAATAAATATAATATATGAAAATGGTGAAATTGAAATGAGTGAGAAAAAAGATGAAAGAAGAGAAAGATCGGTTGTAGCAGAGGAGGAGGCGAGAGGCAGTGTCCCTATTTCTCCGTTCTGTTTTTACATTCTTTCTATGCAAATATTCTCCCTAAATTTCAGCCTTTTTTTCTTCTTCCTGTTTTTATAGTCCATTCCTTTGTTCATCTTCTTACCCATTTCAGGAACTCACTTTTTCTCATCCTTTCTCTCTCTATCTTGCATTCATCTTAAAGGATTTCAAGTTTTTTTTTCATTTTTTTCCCTTTTTTTTGATTTTTTTTTTCTATTTTCTTTCCGACCTGGTTCTCATCTTATCCCTTTTGCTTGAATATTCAAACCCTTTTTTTTTTCTGTCCACAATTCACGTTTATTGTGTGTTTTTGATAGATTCACCCGAGATATTTGAGCTAGGTACATCAAAGTGTCAGGTTTTCTCCAGGATGCAGAAAGGGTCTTTCAAAGTTTTTCCCTTTTGTTATGATTTCTGACTCAAACCCCTCTTTCCCCAAATCTTGTTGCACCCATTTTGTTCGGACAACTTTGCGGCTTCTCCTCACCTAATCTCGATTACCCAGGTCCTTGGAATGGACCATTTCACGGTTTCAGACTAGTGGGTGATTTTCTTATTTGACAAGGTCCTTCCTTTTCCCAATTCATAAGACAACCGATTCTGAACACCGAAGCAAAGCCAAGCCAAGCCCAGCCCCTTTGTTGTGGCCATCTTTCTTGATCTGACACAGGAAAAAATGTACGGGACCAAAAGCAAAATTGACCTTGCCTTTGAGTACCAATCCCAGGTTGCAGTTTTGAGGCCCAGCATCCATTCCAGGAGGGCAAATCTGACTGTGAAATTCCAAGACCTTTATGGATTCACTGTGGAAGGGAATGTGGATGATGTGAATGTGTTGAATGAGGTAAGGGAGAAGGTGAGGCAACAGGGAAGAGTTTGGTGGGCATTGGAGGCCAGCAAGGGGGCGAATTGGTATCTGCACACTACCATCGGGCAAGGCAGTGCCCTCACGTCCTCCTTGAAATTCTCAGCTATGACTAATGCTATCACGTTGAAGAAGTTGATCAGGAAGGGGATACCCCCAGTTCTTAGGCCTAAGATTTGGTTTTCCTTGTCAGGGGCAGCCAAGAAAAAGTCCACCGTGCCTGACAGTTATTATGATGATTTGACCAAAGCAGTGGATGGGAAGGTCACCCCTGCTACACGACAGATAGATCATGTGAGGAGCTCACCCCTTTCTTTTTATGATCATCACACACAGTTGGGTTTGGTTTTGAATTTGATTACAAGTTTCTTTATTATGGTTCTGGGCATCATCGTCCTTCTGGCTTGTTTGGTTGCCTTTTATTTGACAAGTGCCTGCAGCTGTGTGGATCATTTTCAAATGAATTTGATGGACTTTGCTGTGTCTTCATAAGAAATTTTCAGACAGAAATTTGCTGCAGATTTTGATGAATGATTGTCTGTGTTGCTTCTGTGTTTTTCCCCTATGAGTAAAATTTATTATTTATGGAGGATATTCAGAGGTAAGGAAGATCTGTAGGAATTGAAGCATTTGTTAGCCCGATGTTTGTAACCTTTACAATTATAGGATCCTTGAGCCCTATTGGTATATCCCATTTCAATAATTTACATGTGGATGCTGTATAAGGATAGCATACCCCTCAGGAGTGCACAAAATTTAAATGAGGCAAAATGAAGCTTTGAGTAAACGCTGATCAGAAAGAGATGGGAATTTGTGTGATCCTTGGTATAGTTAAAGATTAGGGATGAAGTTTGTGTAGGGCTGTAATTTGTTAGGATGTGGATGCTGTTTATCTACTTAATAAACAATGTGCAGTTCATGGTTTTGGAAACACAGCTTTCATCAGGGTGTTGGATGCTATCCTTAAAATGATGTTTGATTATTGATTTTTGTGTGAAATAATTTGAACATGTTCACTGCTTATGATGCTCATTACATTTATTCTGTTTCTAATAATTTCATAAGCATGTTTGCAGGACCTACCCCGAACCTTCCCTGGCCACCCGTGGCTGGACACTCCTGAGGGGCATGCTACTCTCAGGCGTGTTCTTGTTGCTTATTCCTTCAGGGATTCTGATGTTGGGTATTGTCAGGTGGGTTTGCTCTGTTCTTTCTTTTGAAGTAGTTTCTCTCTTCTCAGTGCATGAAAGACAAAAATCTGACTTGTTATGAATATAAATTTGATATTACCTACCTTTGTATGTGGCTTCCTTTTTCATTCAATAAATGCTTCTCGATTTGAACAAAAACCGTTTCTTTTGTTCTTTTTCTCCGTGATTAGATGTGATATGTTCACAAATTAGCAACATGCTGGTTGAATATTCTTTTGTTCCCTCTCAACCCTCACTCTTGTAAATTAACGACATGGTGTGACTGAAGCAGGTATTAGTTTCTATGTTGTTCCTACATTTATTTTTCTCAACTGCTTCAGCCACTGTATTTTATGTCTTGAAAATTTCAAGGTAGGTGTTGTAGCCAAGAGGGATGCCTCTCAATCTATAGCATATAGTTTAACCAGAAACAGTGGTTTCCAGCTCGAATAGTTTCCCGATCGGTCTCCCTTCTCCCTTATACTAGGTCCTTCCTTGTATCTAGTATTCTTTCCAACTCTTATTCCATCATTATTCTCTATGCCAAATATCCAGCCAATTATCTTCTTTAACACCCTCCCTTCTTTAAGAAGAGTAAATGAGATTCCTTCCATTAACTCTATAGATCGGCTTCCGAGCCGTTTCACTCTATTATCGAGATTGGCCCATGACCTCATAGTAGGTAAAACATAGCACCACGAAGTTTCTTCATAACACTTTTTACTTGAAAATTAAAAATATTGAATGCATACTTGGGTAAATATTTTATCAATTGCTAACTCTACTACATTACTGCTGCAGGGATTAAACTACGTTGCAGCATTGTTGTTGCTTGTCATGAAGACAGAAGAAGATGCATTTTGGATGCTTGCTGTCTTGTTGGAAAATGTCCTGGTTAATGACTGTTACACAAACAACTTGTCAGGATGCCATGTGGAACAAAGAGTGTTCAAAGATTTACTAGCTAAAAAGTGTCCAAGGTATTTGTATATGATGTGTTAACTGTGTCATATATGTTTGATTCCTAGTACCTTCTGAAAACTGCAGTAATGGAACTGCAGGATTGCGAGTCATTTAGAATCTTTGGAATTCGATGTTTCCCTTGTTGCCACCGAGTGGTTCCTCTGCCTCTTCTCCAAGAGCCTGCCTTCCGAGGTTAGAATAATGGGGCAATAAATTCTACATCAAAATGTTAAATTGTTCCTCATATTAATACTTCCTCCATGAATCAGACAACTCTTCGAGTGTGGGATGTTATCTTCTATGAGGGTGCCAAGGTTATATTTAACGTGGCCCTAGCGATCTTTAAGGTACCACTATCGTAGCCCTTTTGTTTTGTTTTTTTTTTTATATAAAAGTTTTCATGTTAGACATTACTGTGAAACTTGACATCTCACTTAGGCTAACACCTTAAGTAAGAACAATCATCTGTCATCACATGAAAAAAATATTATTTAAAAAGGGAAAATATTGTAGCCCTTTTGTTCTTTCTTGATTTTTTTATCGAAATATAAAGAGTATGGTACATTGGAAAGGATGTTTCAACAATGGTGAGTCTCAATTGCAGATGAAGGAAAATGAGTTGAGTCTAACCCATCATGTTGGCGAAGTGATCAACATTCTGCAGATGACCACTCATCACCTATTTGATCCAGACGATCTATTGACAGTAAGACAAGTTTTACTATCTCCACTGAATGGTTTGCATGTTTTCAGAAGAAGGGAAACCTTCAAGGAAGATTCACACAAAGGTTGTTGAATGAAAGTTTGATTGTGGTTGCAGGTGGCATTTGATAAGATTGGATCAATGACAACAAACACAATATCGAAGCAAAGGAAGAAACAAGAACCTGAAGTGATGAAGGAGCTTGATCAGAGGATTAGACGGTTAAATTCCCTTAGAGCGAGTGACAAATAGCATTAGCTTTGTTGTCTTTCGTGTTTTTTTTTTGGTACCTTTGTTTTTCTAATTTAATCTCAAATGGTATCGCCCTCGGGGCATCATGACACAAGCCCTGTTCAATTTCAGGATGTTTGTAGATCATAAGTGTAAATTTTGATATGGACATCATAATATATTAATTAATCATAATATATTAATTAATCTTGTAATTTCTATCACCATCAAAGTTCAGCCCTCTTCAGTTATATTATTCTCTGATAATTGAATTATGTTATTTAGATTAAATTAAGGATGGTGGTGTTTCCTATATTACAAAAATCATCTTATGGACTATTATTGATTAAGCTCTTCGTTTAATCAGAATGTTTTATTAAAGGGATTAGTTTCATCAAGTTGAATGCGTTTTCTTGCACAGGAGAAAAAGAACTATCAAATTTCCTGAGTTAGCAACGTTGAATAGGAGTGAATGAATGAATATTAAAAGCTATGTAGCATGAATGAATATTCAAAAAAATCATTCTTAAATTTATATAATAAATTTAAGTTTTTAAAAAATCAATGTATTTATTTTTTTAAAATTTATTAGAGTTATGTTAGAATTGTCAGAAATCTAACAAATATTTTTTAAATTTGACATTTCATCATATTCTATACGTATCATACGAGTGTTAGTATCTGACATGTACACACTATTTAAGAGATATGTTTGAGCTTTCTAGATTAAAAGTATTTTATTATTACGGCTTGTATGAATAAATGCGTTCACGTGGTTCATGTTGTTTGCCATCTTCTGATTCAATTTCTTTCTACTTCTTAATTCTGGACAATCAAATTGCCTAGTTCATATTCAAATATTGATATTTGTTCTACCCACTCCTTAAGAAAGATTTCACATTCAAATATTCTAAATCTAAAATCTAAAATCTTACTTAAAGGGTAATCCTAATAATAATAATACAAATAAAATTTTGTATGGTGGAGTCGATTGCAACTTTTTATCTAATGATGAGTTGATAAGCAAAGATGGACTACCATGGGATGAATTTGAATGAAGACATTAATTTGTTCATTTTCTTTTTTGGAGTCTGCGTCTCTGCGAATTTACAACTATATATGTTCATGTGTTTGGTTCAACAATCAACATCGATTAAGTACTTGTGTTCATAATGACGGTCGATGAAAATTGCAAAGATCAACTAAAAAAAGGGTACCCTATTTGTGTTCTTCTAATAATATAGCTTTAGAACATTTTACTCACCAACTTTTTTATTAATGGCAAACAAGTTCAGAGGAAATATGTCCTGTCTTATGAAACACGTCATTTTTATAACTTTAAAAACTAAAAAAACACAAATAAAATAAAGATTTGAAAAGAATTAAAATTTCGTGGTACTGAAATTTAAATTTTGTCATTAAAAATAAAATTATGCTGAAACTTATTATATCAACTAAATACGTTAATATTATGGAAGGGGAAAACGATTGGAGACAAAAGATTCGCATTAGTAAAATAAAGCGCATAAATAATCACTGGTTCCTTGAATCCGTATCTGCATGCAAGCATTAAAAATAATGTTAAATTTGGACGGAAAACAAAACGATGCCTTCCTCCCATATTATTATTGGGAAATCTTGCATGCAATTTTCATCAAAGAATATGCCTAAGTACAAAATAATCTAAAATAAGAATTTACAAGATCCTTATTATCTGTGGTTTTTCATAATAAACAATAAGCTTTCTTTGGAACAGGGAACCAAGAGGTTGGCATCTTCTTTTAGTTCTATAAACAAAATTGTGTTTTGTGTCCACTCATTCTCCATTGGATATGGTTTTCTTCAACCTTTCTGACTTAGGGAGTGCTGGCATTCTCCGAAGCAGTATCATCTTTTTCGTTTTCACTTTCTGCCGGAGTTACAGGCGCTGATTCACGGTGGAAGTGTTCTTCAGGTTTCTTCAGGCTCCAGTACATTATGCTAGCAGCTAAAATGAGTATCATCTTCTGGTTCACCTGTCAAGGTTAAATGCAAGATAAAGGAGAGTTGGACATCAAATTTCTTAGCCAAATAAAGGACAGATAAAATGTCTGGTGGAATAGGTAAGCACTAATATAACAAATATGCAAGATTTACTAATATCCAGTGTTGTGTTGAGTGTAACAGACTTAGTCCATAGTTTATATTACTATGTTATTATGTGATTGATTCTGTTATTATTTTCATTTATAAAAGAATATTACGAGGAAACAACAACCTATTAAATCAAAACTCCCCTTTTCACAGGCAATTGGCATAATTACTGGCAAAATTATGTTTAAAACATCTAGGAACTTACCTCTATTATGTCTTCAGGTAACAGGAAAATGGAACACCCAAGTTTTCGGGCAACACTGATTATATATGTTGCATTCAACTTCTTATCTTCATCTGCAATTCAAGACAGAATAATTTAAAATTTCCAATTTTTTATCATAAGGTAAAATATTATCTTCACATTAATATCAAATATAATGATTGATGAGAATTCTAGAAGCATAAATTCTCAGTCGGAATACCAGTTTCCCCTTTAGTAACAAGACTCCAGTTGACAACCCTTGGCTCCACAGCACTCAAAAGCTCAAGGAAGAACACGCCACTGGAAAGATTCTTATCCTGGTGAAGCAGAATACATAAACATTAACAATGAACTGTAGTCCAAATCAAAGCAACCATCGAACACATTGTTCCTTCATAAAAACTGAACAATCTTTTTCTTCATTCGAAAGCCTTAGTAAAATTACTTCTAATACTATTGATAACAGATTCCTGTGATTTCGCTCCAAACATGAGCAGTACAAACAAATGTAAAATTAATAGTACCAAGAATTGTATAATCACACACCCACACACATAACTCTCAATAGATGGTTCTATACCTTGAAACTGTCCATTTGGGAAGTTCTTCCTGCTTTTTTCACTTTATTGTTTGCCCAGTTTAGAATATCAGCATCGGTAATCTCTTTGCCTTGGGAGTGAGATCGCAAATTTCTCAGAAGTTGAAGCATAGTAAACCTCATTAGCTGCCACAAAAATGCTGGGGACAAAAAAAAAGGAGATGAATATTCCCTATACATATAATTAGGCAGATTTTGAACAAAATAATGACAAATCAAAATGTTAGAATATCAGTATAAAGTAATGAATATACCCAAAAAAAATACCCGATGGATGATGACAGAACAGAATTCAAGCAGATGTTAAAAGATAGGAAACCCACTACACAATTATAAATTGTTCTCTACCTATAAGAAATCATCACAAAACAGGGATAAAATGACACTCACCCAGTAAGAGCTTCTTATTCCCTTGTACAATATCATTGCCAGCAACATTCACTAATGAAAAGTTTAGGTCCTTCCCAATCTTTATAACTTGGTTGCAATTCTCAACTTTTCGGAATGGCATCTTAATTGGAGGCTTTGTGGCCAGCTTCCAATTGACAGATCCTGGTGAAACCTTGTCAAGAACTTCTAATAGAACCCATCTGCATAAAAGGAAATAAGGACAATCACAATCGATAAAGGTTAAAGAAAATATTAAAAGATGACATAAGTTGAAAACAGAAATGATACTAAAACAGAAGACGCAGATGGTGAGCCAACTGAACAATGGAAAAACTTGCCCATTTCTGACATCCTCAAAAACATTATTGACATAAGTGGCAATTCCAAGACTGTTAATCCATAGTCTGAAGCATCGTTCTTCCCGAGATGTCTCTGCATCATCAGTCATCATCTCAGCAAAGGACATCTTCTGACTGTCAACTGTTGTAAGACCATTCCTACAAAAGTACAAGTAAAAGAGATATTGGATTTGGTTAAATGAAACTTACAATCTGAATAAGTTCTTATTGCATGAATTTTCAATGAAATCGTTAGCATATTGCAACCTCTTTAACTAACCATACCTATGCTGGAAAATTTGAGCAACAAATGCAAGATTAAGATTAGGTGATCCCTCCACTATGTCCTTTGGAGTGAGGTATCTCTTGCAATCTAATCTCTCTGCCTGCTCCAGAACCATGTTAGCCCTTTCTGTTGGATCACTTGTGGTTAGGGCAGATGGGCCAGCCACTTCTGGGGCAAGAGCATTAAGCAAGTAAGCATAAGCCTCTCCATCCTGCAAAAGAAGATATTGTATATATGATAGACACATGCAACTTATAATCATATTATATCTCTCTATGAAAACATCTGCCAGGCACGTAAAAAAACTAGCCACAGAATGATTCAGCAATTGACATGATGTAGAGCAGTACAGTGATTCTTTTCCTTGAAAACTAGTCTATGGTTGTCAAGGCCAACAGCAAGAAGGTCTGCAGTTTCTTTACTGATTTAAAAGGCATAAAATAAAGGCAGTGTTGGGTATAAGAAAAGGTTCCTAACAAGGAATACTGGATAACAATTGTACTAGATAGAGTAAGTCAGCATGCAAAGTTAATAAGAATTTCCCTCACCTTTAGGTCAGAAGAGAAGTTTGTAACTTCTTTCTCATATCCAGCTTTCTTCAAGTGGAAATTCATCCATTTCAGTAAAACCTTTTCGGGTGCTAAACTGATAAGCTCCTCCACCTCCTGCCAGCAAGTTACAATATAATACAGTGGGTTATTTCAATCACATTTCTGACATGTAAAGGAAAGAAAAAACCATTGTACTTTGTAAACTACAAATAAAAGGAACAATATTATCCAGTATCACCTTGTCATCTTCCACTAATTCCACAAGTTGAGGAGTTTTCTTCAGATTGAGATCAGCTAACAGTTGAATCTAATGTTGCCACCATAATGAAAAGTCAAACAAACAAAAAGGATAGCATAAGTTTACACGTGTTACCAATGAATAATAATCAACTCATTATGGTGTCAACCTCCTTATCTGAGTTCCATATTAAGGAAGGAGGGGGACATGTTTCAGTAGTTTACCTTAAGTACTTGTGAAATCAGACCAAGTAGCAGATGGGGCTACAAATAATCAAACAGGAAAATTTTAAAAAATAAAATGAGTTAAAGTCTGTCGAATGAAATAAAGGAATCTGGAAACATGAAGAGAAGGGAAAAAGAAGGATTAACCCTACTCTTCCTTCAACTAGATCCTGTGTACCAATATTGACCACTGTGCACCCAATAGCCTTGGCTGAATTCAGGCCAAGGGTATGGTTCTCATTCCTTTCCCATGGATTAAGAATTTTTTTTGTGTTAATAGCTCGCTCATCTATGGTCCCAGGAACAGCAACATTAATAAGCTTGCTGGAGCAATAAAATAAACAACAAAGTCAGGGTGGAAGAAAGGGGAGATAATTTGTTTTAAATGAGCTGATATTGATGAACGAACACTACCATAGAAGGACTCCATCTTTTGCAAGATCAAACAATGCATCTGTTGATGGATCAATTGGAAGAAACTGACCCAGGAATTTATCTTCAGCCAAGCAGTTGTTAATATGTGCGACATAAGAAGCTTTCTCGGATTCATTAATTGCATGATGAACAGTTGTTGTAGCTGCCTTCAAAAATGAAGAAGAACTTCTTGTACCACCATCTTTAGCTATTGCTTGGGCATGCAGATTTAAATGCACCTGTCATTCAATGTCCCTGATTAAATTGCTATGTCCAATGTAAATATAAATATAATTAATACCTACAAAATTACTCATAAACAAATTAGTATATACCAGCTCACGCAGATATTTAAAATTAAAACAAAACAAAATCACAACTTCGTTTCATGTTAAGTGCACATACACGAAGAGGCAATTTGAACATCAAATGACATTGTAACGTTTATTATCCAAAAATTTCTTTGAGAAAGCAATCAAAAGGTCATTCTTACAAACATGTAGAAACTAAATTAAGAAAAACATGAACATGTAGGAGCATAGCCTTTAACTTTTCCGGAGGCAAAATAAAAACTCACCCTTAAGAAGGACTCGAAATCAATTTCTTCATCCATGTTGCCATACGACTCTGCCAAAGAAGCTTTAATCTCATCCTCGGTGAAGATTTCAGAAAAAGTCTTCAATTTCTTAAAAATAGATGGCAAATCTCCGACAGTAACACGTCCCGATTGAGTCCTTTCCGACACATACTAAACGAACGCAATACACAGAAGGCGCGTTTGAGTCCGAGATTGCGGTTTCGACGAAAAACAACAGAAGAAGGAAGAAAATACAACAGACCTTGGATTTGAGGGTTCGAAGTTCGACTTGAGTGAACTGGCTCTGAAGCTCTTGATCAGAAACAAGGACGCCGACGAAACTAGACATGTTTGACTATATTGGAGAAAAACAATAAACACTGGAATAACACTGACACAAAACACACGAAATGAAACGTTCATTAGCCAATATAGATACCGCATTCGGAATCCAATGAAATATGCGTGAATATCCAATCACACGGATCCAAGGGGAGATTACGACAACACAGGAAACGATTGAGAAATGAGAATTGAGAAAAGTACCTTAGAGAGTCAGAAAAGGAGAGAGAGATTCGAAGGTTTCGTCATCGCTTTGGTTTCTTTCTTCTTCTTCTTCTTCTTCAGACAGAGAGAGAGAGAGAGAGAAAGAGAGGTGTTTGTTTGAATGCGCGAAAGAGGAAATGGGGTGGGGAGAAAAAAACGTGTTGGCGAAAGGACCCGCGAAGACAAAGGGAATGGAACGCAAATAATCAAATCAAACGTTACGATGCTTTTCTATTTCCCTCAATATTAAACAACAGTGACACCTGGCATCACTTCACACTCCTCTTTTCTTCACTTTCTTCCTCTTTTGGTTCTTTTCTTTTGTCGCTTTTCTACTATTTTTTTCCCTCAAAGAAAATCAATTATACACCTTTTTCAAATTTTAAATAATGCTAAACAATTATTTTAATTCATCTCTTTTATTAACAAATTAATCTTCCTACAATAAATTAATATTGAAATGGATTATAAAAAATAGTATTATTTTCGGACGGGTTGTAATCTATGAGGATCAGACACTTCTCTTAAATGGGCGTATCCGTGTCGGACACACGTATCGGTGTCGACACTCGTAGGACATTTATCAGTGAAGTGTTCAATTCAAACAATATTTGTTGGATTTTTGAAAATTCTAGCACGGTTTTAATACAATTTTAAAAAGTATAAATACAATAATTTTCTAAAAACTCAAATTTATTGTATAAATTTTTATTATGATTATAAATATAAGGAACAAATTCTTTTGAACCAGTTATGAAAAATATATTCATGCTCCAAAAAGAATCTGAAACATACTTTTACACATCAATATTTATTTTCAATTCAATTTATATAATATATAGATTCGTGTCCCCGTGTCCTACATTTTAGAAATTATACGTATCTCCGTGTCCGTATCCGTGTCGTGTCAGTGTTCAAACAAATTATTGTCTTTCTTTATTGTCGATTGGTAGGTCTATTTTTCCTTCTAAAATGGTCACCTTGTCCTTCTTGCACTTCTCCACTTTTCGTCTTCGTGAACTCTCGGTTTGGATGATACATGCAAAAGTCACTTAGACGCTCAAACAAAAATGCGGTGTTCGACACTCGTTGTTATTAACATGGGATAATAAAGTACCTGATTTTTTTGAATTTGTGTCTATTTATATGGGTCTGATTAGGAATTTTGGTCATGATCAAAAGTATATTACCTAATGTTTAATCACTGATTAGTTTCGTTAATATTTTGTTTGAACTTAAGGGTTTTGGTTATGTCGGTCAGTCTTGACTGGATGTCGAACTTCCAGGTGTCATACGGACCCAACAGATACAAGTACTTTTTAGTATTTATTTGTTAAAAATAATAAAAAATAATACCTACGTGTCATTATAAAAATTAAAAATAAAAAGTATAACCTCCTCGTACGACATTTATTCCTGCTTTCCTTGAGATATACTCCAACGCTTAACAATTCACAGGTTTGTCTTTGAGAACAAGGTATCAAATGTCTATTTATCCAAAAACAAAAACCAAAAGAAAACTTGTTAGAATATATGTTTCCGAAAAGTACATATAAACATAAACAACAATTCGAAACTTTTTTTTTTTTAATGTGATGTTAAACTAGAAGCATGTTATAGTTAGGGAATGAAGATAGTGAAAAAATAAAATTGCAGAACTTAGTGATACCTTATGGTCTATCCCTTACTTTCACACGCAATCTGCTTTCGCATTAACTCTAACCGACCAATGCTAACATTAAAAACACCTATTATTTTAAAATATTGTTTCAATATTTTTTTTTTTCGTAGTCCTTCAAATTAACATTTAACTTTTTACGTGTAAAATGGATTGGATAATGTTTACGATACAGGTAACATATACCCTAATATGAACACTGATACGATATGAATATGGACACAGAGATACATATAATTTTTAAAATGTAGAATATGTCACACTAATCAATATATTACATAATTATGAATTATATAAATTTACAATATGTACATTCAGTTTTTTGTTATAGCATACAGATG
>Ga0123341_1002099_pt1 | contig 16006 bp, 5 predicted proteins | sample Turbeapinknodule_FD_89959 | JGI IMG/M metagenome (GOLD analysis project Ga0123341, IMG submission 89959) | Root nodule microbial communities of legume samples collected from Mexico - Turtle bean Mexico pink nodule | ecosystem: Host-associated > Plants > Roots > Nodule | place: Mexico: Nepantla... | reverse complement strand
CTATTATTTATTTATATTGTTCATGTGAGTATTAAGTTTAAAAGTTTATTTTGATGTCTTATTATCGATTTGGAGAGAAGAAAAAAATATATAAGAACGGAGCAAGTGAATAAAAATAAGAAGTGTGGGAAAAAAACTAAAGAGATAAATTGATAAACATGAAATTAAGTAAATAACAGAAATAAAATAAATAACAAATTCGACACACTTTTTCTATTTCCTCTTCATTCATATACTATACTTTTATAGGAACACATTAAAAGTGTTCATGTTAGACAAAATTATCATTTTATTATATTATTAGAGTGAATTATTTAATTTTATAATAACCGTAAAAGTGATAAGTAGATTTTGTGCGAAGATTGATTCAATAAAATTTTAAATTAAGGTAGTAGACACTATGATCTAGTACATCATTTGATAGTTTAAGAATGTTTGATGTCACAATCTATATTGATCATATTGTTTGTCTTTTCATGTGTTTGTTTTCAATGTATCAAATATCAGACTATTATTGTTAGTTATTTTCTAATATAGTGTGAAAAAATATTTATTCTAAAATTAATATTGTTATTGCTAATATAAAAAGTTATTAGAAAGACAAAAACAAATTGTATACTACCACAGATAACCATATAAGATAATTTTATTGAAATTCATAATAATTATTTAAAAAAATATAGGAAACATATTTATATTATTAATTGAAAAACATACATGAAAAAAAACTTAGATGATTTTTTTTGTTTGACATGCAATACATAATAATGAATGAACAATTGAAGAAGGTTGTTTTAACTTTTTGTGAAGGGAATGCAAAGTTGGGTTTTGCACTTGGGCAGTAAAACATGACTTACTTCTCCATTGTTGACGTGTTGTAGATGAAGTAGTGAAAGAGAAATGAGAGAATTTAAAAGAAAAAGAACATAAAAGTTCCACAATTTGTCACACCCAACACACATTTTCTAACATTCCCTCTTCATTTGTGTCGCTATAATAATAATAATAATAAAATAATAATATCTTATACATTGGTTGAAGATGAAGATGGTGACACTTTCTTCTCACTGGTTAGACGGCACCGCTGAATCCTTCTCATTCATTTTTTTTTTTTTCTGTTTGCAGAATTAATATAACTTAAAGTATATGGTTAGATTCCCGTGATACTAATATTGGTGCCTTTGCATTCACATGGTAAGGATTAGGTTGAGGGAATCACAAGGATGAGTAAGAATTTGCGAAAGTAAATTTAAATTAATTTGAGAAAAAAATTGTGAAGAAAGTGATGATATTTGAATTAAGGTATGTATAATAGATTTTTCTGAAGTTGGTAAGTGAGGTGGGTGTGAGAGAATTTTTAATTTTTTTAAAATATTAAAGTGTAAGTTTACAAATTTATCTTTGTTTTAAAAGTAATTGAAAAATAAGATAAGAAGTATTTTTTTATAGATTTTAGTTAATTAAAATTTTATATATTATTTTCAGTGTCATTAAATAATTATTTTTAAAAAAATACAAATAATTAAATATTACGTAATCAATTATGAACTCAAAACATAATTAATTATGGAACGCATATAAAGATTCACATAATATCAACTCAAAATATGAGAATAATCGATTATAGTTAAAAAAAAACATAACAAAATCAATGTTGTTAAATGGAACATGCACAAAGGATCTTAAGTCAATTCCTCTAGTCAACATGACTTTTCTTTGAAATCCGTTCATATGAGAGAGAAAGTGAATAAGTCGTTCTTTCTTAAATTCATATTCTCACTCGCTCGAATTCATCTTGAAGTAAACAATCCTAACATTCGCTATTTCTTCCTTGTCAATCGTGAAACCCTATAAGAGAAATGTTAAAAATGTTTAAATGTATTTTACTAATATTTGTAAATTGATAGGATAAAGTGAGTGGATGAGAAATAAGTGAATAAATAAAATAAAGATTAGAAAAAATATTATTATTTTAATAACTTTAATAATAATTGTTCTAATGTCAAATTATTTTCTATTGTATTCAAATTCTTTTTCACTTTGTGTTCTTCAATGAAGTTACTTATGAGTATACTTCAATATGTTAATTTAGGATGTAAATAAAGAATATAAGTTTAGAATCAAATATTTATTACTTTCATCATAAAATAGAATTTTCATCATAGAATACTTACTAATAATTTTACTATGCAATATTTACTAATAATTTTATTAGATTTTTCATGTCTGATAGAACAACACTTGAGATAATCAGTATTATAATAATAATAATAATTTGTACTATAACATTTAAATTTATAATCACGTGTATATTTATAATTGGGTGGTAATACTTTAACATCCTAGTAAAATACATTCACTTCACAATTCAATAAATTATTATTTTAATTATATATATTTTTTAATTAAAAATATTATTATTGTATCGGTTGAAACCGGACGAATCCAAGAGGCTTGGTATCTGGTTCATCTCAACCGACATATCCAAATCCATTAAGATTAAGAAAGAGATTAACGAATCTAAATAGTAGATAAATATTAGGTTACTTGTGTTCTTAATTATAATTCAGATGTTAACCTGACCCGATAATAATGGTCTATAATAATAATGTAAATAATCACAAGTTTCAAGAAAAAAATGTGTTATTATTGCACATTAATTGCACCAAACATCGGATACCGAATTCCAACCAAGAGTGTACCAAGGAGAGAGAATAGATAAAGAAGGAGAAGGAGAGTTATCTTAAATGGATTGAAGTTGTTGAATTGAGGAATGGAGGAAGAAAAATGAACGACCAGAAAGAAATAATAATGATCTCAATTTTCTTTTAGACTAGAATAATTATATTATTATAATTTGTTGTAAAATGTTTGTAATTTTTTAAAGTGTCAAAATAACTTTTTCCTTTGTAATTTTAAACGGTCTATCCTGTGGTTAATATGTAGATGACACTAATGCAAAAATAGAAAACAAGGACAACATTTTATGACAGGTATAATTCACTTGTCATATAAAATGATCGATGACATTTATGTAATAAATGTAAAACTTATTATGTCACCTTAAGTCAAGACCTTCATAGTTACTTATGGTCATGATAATTTCAGTTTTACCCGACATAATAACTTATTTTATTATTGATAATTTCAGTTTTACCATAGATAATATGTTGAATTTTAGTTTTACTTGGCATAATATCTTCACGCTCACTTTGTAAGTTTTTCTCCAACTTCAAACCCTATTTCTCTTCTCTGCGTGAAAACTCGCTTTTTTAACCCTAATCTCCTACAATTTTCCGTGGCTGCTCTTAGTTTTTTTTCGTTGTTCGTACCTTGCTCTCGCTAGTTCATGCCTCATCTCGTATTGTTATGGCCAGTTCGTGCTTCGTCTCGTCATAAAAAGTTATGTAAAACCATTATAAAAAGTCTTTTTTTTTTGCAGTAGTTTAGGAAAAACTTTTATTTATTTCATCTACATGTATCTATTTTGATTTTGTAGAATAACTTATTTGCAATTATCCATGTGTACAATATTTTTAGTCTTCCTTAGTTCTCCCTCCCATTTCATGAATTTTTTTAAGAGAAAATAATAAAAGAATTTAAAATGAAATTAATTCGTCTTTAGGAAAAAAATTGTTCTAATTTAAGTTGAAATTCTTATTATTATTTTTGAATTTACAAACTGATCTTTAGTTTACAAGATAGGAAATATAAACTGGTTTTGATGTTATTTTTGTTGACTGATCTATTTAATTATTTTAGTTCAATTTTCCCCATTAATCATTTTTCATTTAGAAAACTCAAATTAAAAACTTATTTAATAAATCCAAATCTAATTCAAACAAATGCCTGTTGTGATACAACTCCCTTTGAAAACAACTGATATCGAATAACTCCAGTATTTAAATTCCATAAAGGTCTTCCTCTTTAAATAAAATGTTTTCAAAATTCACTAAATACTAAAGGTGTTAATAACAAAATTAATAAAAAAAGGGTCAAAACTATTTTTAAATATTTTTTTCTTCTCTTCTAGTTTGGAAATCCAATCAAATTACTTATTATATTTAAATAAAATATTATATATTTAAAATTAATGAAGTACTAACAAACAAACATTAGTGTCTCTCTTGCTTTATAATTTAATTGTATTATTCTTACAATACATTTGAACTTATTAAAATATTATAAAAAATATATTAAATTTTTTAACTATTTATTTATAAATATGAGAAGTTAAATTACGAATTGTACTGGTCGAACGTGTTTGGAGTCCGACCCGAGCACTTAAGCGTGCTATTTTGACTGATATGATTTATAAAGATAAAATACTAAGTTCAGTCTAAAATAATAGTAAGTTCAATGACATGTCAAGAAGTCTGCTCAAACAATTGACAAGATATATTAAAAAGATAATTAAAATAAAAACTACAACTGAGTGAATAACTGAATTAGCTAGGCATGAACAAAGGTAAATTCAATTTTGAGATGCTACCCCATACTCATACACTATATTCTGATACTTATATGTTCTCATTGACTTGATAGTTTGAATCTTGTCAACAGGTGGACATCCCTGTGAATTATAAACATCTCAAAGTAGCAACGACAAAAAAGAAAAGTCTACCACCAAAGTTCAATTCAAGTCAGTCGGCGAGAACATGAATATAAAGTATTTTTTAAAAAAATTTAAGATATATTTTTTCTCACGAAATTTTGTTACAAAATATTTATTATTATTTATTTTAAAACATTTAATAACCTTTTAATATCTAACATTTCTAATTATAAAAAAATAATAAAATTTCATTTAAACTAATCACAAAAATATTAATTTGATTTAATTATGATTTCATATTAAATTAAAATCAATTTAAATTTAGTGCTCAACCTCCACACTAAATATATTAAAAAATAAATTTAATATATTTTGGACACTAGTTTTTATAAGCATTTAAACTTAATAAAATTTGACAATTAATTTTTTTGGAGGCGTGTTTAAGAAAGGAAAATGCCTAGTTGAGAAATAAAAATAATTTTTTATTGAATAGTGTAATAATTAGTAGAACTAAAAAGAGCAGTTTTAGAGAGACTAAAAATTCTTATAGATTCCTCTGGAAAACAAATTTCTAAAAACATATTGAATTTCTATTCTTGGATTGTCTTATTCTCATAAATGCATTTTCTGAAAACTCTCGGAAAATGGTATTTTTATTGTTATTGAAAATGATAGAAAGTAAACAAGGTGAAGAAGGAAATGAGAATAGAAGTAGAATTGCTCCAGATTCGAATTTTTGACCGTTGGGCCCGTTGCAGACAATGTAACGGTTGGGACAAGAGAACCTCCAGAGCCGTTGCCTTCACCTTTTCGTCCTCTCCAATACCTTAAAACTAACAAAAGAGAGAGATAGAGTTAGAGAGAACCCCCACTCACTCATCACCATCTATGGGCTGCGTCTCTTCCAAACTCGTCAAGAGAGAACTCAAGCAAGAACAAGTTACTATCACCAATGGCGGCGGTTACATGAACCACATCGTTTCCCTCACTTCCTCCACCTATGGAGCACTCATGTTGGACAAGGAGAAGGAGCAACCCCTACCAGTTGAAGAATCCAAAACCGCCAAAGTATCTCCTCCTCGGAATCGCGAAGAACCCGAAGTGATCAACGCTTGGGAACTCATGGAGGGTCTCGAAGAGGGAGTGCCCATTTCAAATCACCCTAAGAAAAGCCCCAAGTCCACACCTTTCCTTCGTGGGTTCCTCGCTACTGACACCAAAACCCCCTTGAAGTTTCTCAACCAATTTGGGTCACCGAGGAGTCTTAAGAAGTTCACAGGGAAGGAGAACAAGGCTCAAGGGCAAGCCAATGGCGGTGTAAGACGCTTGGATTACAATGTTAGTCCTAAGGGGATCCTCAAATCTTCTAATTTTTCTTCTCCCTTAAAAGCGTCTCCGATTCGTGCTCGAAGGAACAGTTTCGGCAGTGACACAAAGAGGAGGAGTCCTAGCCCTCTGTTTGATCCAGAGCTTCTGGCCTCCTACGAAAAAGAACTCACCGAAGAGGAAGAACAGATCAAGAGAATGGTGTGGGCCACCCCCAGAACCCGAAGGGTCAGAAAATCTTTGGACACACAAACTTTTGTTAACACCTTTGAGGAAAAGTGTCCACCCAAAGGGGAAAATTGCGTTGTCATTTACACCACCACGTTGCGGGGGATCAGACAGACGTTTGAGGAATGTAATAAAGTTAGGTCCATTGTTGAGTCCTATTGCGTGCATGTGATTGAGAGAGACGTGTCAATGGATTCAGGGTTTAAGGAGGAGTTGCGGAAGCTGATGGGGACGAAGCAAGTTAAGGTTCCGGTTGTGTTTGTGAAGGGAAGGTTGGTTGGGGGAGCTGAGGAAGTTGTGAAGTTGGAAGAAGAGGGAAAGTTGGGTGTTCTCTTTGAGGGGATTCTTCCCAAGACGTTGGGTGATTGTGAAGGGTGTGGTGGAATGAGGTTTGTGATGTGTGTGGAGTGTAATGGAAGTTGTAAGGTTTTGGATGAGGAATGCAAGAAGAATGTGAGGTGTGGTCACTGCAATGAGAATGGACTGGTTCAATGCCCTTTGTGTCGTTAAGGTTGTGAGTTGGTTTTAGTTTTGGGATGATTTCTTTCTGATCTGGATTTGTAGGAAGACACAGAACAAACATGGTGTGCTTGGTCAGTTGTCAATTTATGTTGTCATGTTCTTAGAATAGGGGGGTTTCTAAAGAGTGTTTTAGTTCCCTTTTTGTTGTTTAGTTGTTCTAGTCTTGTATTTTGGGACACTGGTTGTTCCTTCTCTAATCAATTTCTAATTTACACGAATCATTAACTTCTGCTCATTCTTTGTTTTTATTTTTATTTTTCTTTTCATTCAATCCAAATTCTTACATTATCTTTAGCTCTTTTTTCACTGTAATGAAAGAATTGGACATTGCGATTTGCATGGCATGCTAGTGGTTCAATATCCACATATGAATCTAATCTGGATCAGAGTGAAATGATTTACTTAACAGGATCTTCAAGAATAAGGAAGGGCATGATCAGAATTAGACACAAAGATACAGAGAGAAATTCTGACATTTTGAATGAATAACAAAACTCAAATAGATTGAAATTCTATGGTCCCCTTCTGATAATTTTAGTCAATTGTCTCAGTTTCAAAGGAGTTGTTGAAGGCCAATACCAAGGCATGCTTAAACACAAATGGTCCATCACTGATTTTTTTTTCTTGCTTCTGCCCCCAACTTTTAAAAATAAAATGAATGCTATGTTGATTATTAATTATGATTTTATTATTTTTAATTTTGATTTTATTATTTTTAAACTATTTTACTGTTATTATTGTATTAATGGATACAGGTTTATTATTATTTCTATTTTATACCTTTCAATAATTATAATTTTATTATTATATATATATATATTATTATTGAGTAAATCAAAATATATGAGATCACCTTAATAGTTTTACAATTTTGTACAATTAAGTTCAATTAGTTTTTACAACCTTTTGTCTTCTCTTATTATTGCTTCAATTAGTTCTTACACTTCTACCTCAACGATTAAAAATAAAGTGAAAAAGAAAAAAAAGACACCAAAATATGTTTCTTATGAATTCAAGTAAGCACATTATGAAGGATTTAGATCCCTATCAAAAGTATATTGAAGTGTTGACCAAATTACAGTGAGATTACATCCTGACACTTTCATGAATGCATAATAATTTTCTTTGAGCATTTAGTTTGATTCTACTCTTTGGGTTCTAAAGTGTTACAACAGGTCTCATGTATTTCTGTGTGACTTTTTCTAAGCTCTATTACATTTAGCATTATATAGTTAAAACCATTAAGCTTATAATCAATGTGTTGGTATTTTGAATTTAGAGGTCAATGGAGGTACTTTATACTTTAAAAGCCATGTTGAAGTTTGACTTAAATCAATTGTCGAAATGCCAACATGCATAACATTAGTTGTCATTTTCTCCATACCAATTATTTATTAATGGACATGTGAAGTTTCACACAAAATTAAATATTACTCACCTCCTCGTACTTAAATTTAGTATTTCAAATTTAATTCATTTGAAGTAAAAAAATACATAAAATAAAAAGTAAAACCTTGTTTACAGTGAATCTATCATTATTTCAGTTCAAATCAAAGGAAAGAAAAAAATTATTTTCCTGATTTACACAATTCAATACTTTATTATTGTGTACAAAACATTAAAACCAACGGTCAAGTCATTAAAATCTCATAAAGATTTTCTTTAGGTTATTATTTAAGAGAGAGATTCGTTTAGCAGATGATATTTGTCTGTTTTCCCTTATTGTGAGTGGGGTGGAATCATTTGTTCAGACACCATAAAGAAGGAAAGAACCTGTTGAAGACAAAAGGTGGTGAAATAAAAGCAAATGTGAATTACAATAACCAGGTAGATGTGAAACAATATTTGAATTCACATGTTTATATTGTCAATAGTTACTTGTGTAATTATGTCCCAAATGTCATCTCACATCTTTCTCTTACATGTGCACCTTATAAATATAAATATTTTTCAAAATCAAGAGGAACTCACAAGTTACTTGAGTACGTATTTGAGAAAAAAGAAACATTATCACTTTATCATATAATATTTCAATGAGTTTCATTTTCATACACCGATGACAATGTATTTGGTAAATTATATAAAACTAAATATTGAATATAAATTTTGTCAAAAAATTATAAATAATTTTCACACTTCTAATATAGTGTCTTATGAATACGAAAACAGATATTAAATACTTTGTATGGATATAAATATGAATAGTATTCTAAAGGAAAAAATTATTTATTGTCATTCCTAGGATTATTTGGTCATGTAATGATAACAAAATCACCAATAAACTGATAAAAACAGTTAGGATCAATAATTTTAAAACTCACACTCTTTCTTTTCGCGTTATATTAATTTAATTTATAATATTTTAGTTTTATTTCAATCTTTTCCAATTGAAAGTTGGTGTACCAATTTTAATATAAAAAGACGAAAATATCTTTAAATAAGGTTGGTTATACATTACGAATATTTTTTTTTTCAAAATGTTTTTGGATTTTTTTTTAGAACGAATTTTATGTATTACGAATTTTTTTATCTGTAATGAGGTTTTGAATTTTGAATTCTGGATATATTTTTCCATAATGTAATATTTTCAGTTATGGATTTTCATTTTCAGAATTGAGGTATTTTCGAAGAAAAATAATTATGTTGGATGCAGCTTAAAAATAATTGGGTGTAGAAAGAAAAAGTTTGGTTATTTCATATTAAAGACAAGTAAGTTGGGCTGGAGAAAGCGAGCCTTTAGGCCATGAGAGGCCCAACTTATTTAGATTTGAAGGCATTTGTTTCCTGGACTGTTTCTTCCTGCACCTCCATACCTTCTTCTCTCACCTCCATAAATTTTCAAATTTCCAAAAACACCCTTTTATAATATTCTGGATTTCGTAATCCGGAAGTCATTTTTTAAATTTGTAATTAGCTACCGGATTACATAATTCGGAAACCATTTTTCAGATGCATGATTATTCTCCGTATTACATAATTCGGAAGTCTTATTTAACTTCTGGATTATGTAATCCGGAAGTCTTTTTTCAAATGAGTTTCCGAATTATATAATCCAGAAACTACTCTATGGGGGTGACACAAGAAGGACAAAAATGTATTTTCATGTTGTGTATGGAGGTGGCAGAAGAAGATATGGAGGTAATGGAAGAAACAGTCTGTTTCCTGTATTCCAAAATTTCTACCTGCAACTCCAAAAGAAGTTGATTAAGTTGGGGTAGGTGGTTTTACATATCGAAGGTGTTTTTTTTTTAAAAAAAATATTCGTTTTAATGGTGCAAATACAGTTAGAGAAATTCAAAAGTCTTTTCTGGATTAAATAATGCAGAATCTGTTTATCCAATAAACATTGACTTTTGGATTAGTGTTTCCGAAAATGATGAATAAACATTCTACGAAATATACTGTGAAATAGTGTAAGAGGTACTTATTGTATTCCAAAATTGTGTTTCTGAAAGCATATTTGTAGGTTTCAAAAAATTCATTCTAGAAGTACTGTGCAAGGATTCCAAAATGTCAAATTCACAATACTTCCAGAATATTCATTCTAGGAGGTTTATGTTGAGGGTGTACTCAAGAAAGAGTATTCTGAAATAGAAAATTTTGTTTTCTAGAAAAACCAATCAAGGATAGTAATTGTGTTTTTTTGAAAAATTTTAATCTAAAATTGTAACTCTGCATTTCAGAAAACCTTTCTAGAATACATAATTACAATTTTGGATTGACCTTATGAAAGCATAATTACTATTCTATATTAGTCTTTTTGGAAAATAATTTTTTATTTTATTTTAAATTGTCTATTATGGAACGTAAGAAGTAGGAAATGTTTTTTTAGCTAAAATTGATTTTTGGAATAAATAATATGAAGAGAGAGTTTTATATGAAAATATCAAATGGGGTAGATGATGTTGATAGGAAGTATGGTGTATTTTGTAATTCATAGGATAATGAATGTAGGTTCACAAAATTGTATTGATTAGTTTACAATAAATGTTGGCATATTAGTATTTACAGTGTAGTCGTGAAACATATTTGTTGTATTTGTTGAATTAAAAATAAAGTTGTATTATATTTTTACAAGCATTTGTTACTCAGACCAATGTAAAGTGAGCAATAAATGTTGTTTATATATTTTGTTTTGTTATTGTTATATTAGGGTCGAATGTTTTTTTCTACTTGCTCATCTTCACTAATGTAACTAGGACTCTCAATGTTCTCTTTGTCTAATAGACGTAGTTGAACGCACGCGATCATTTAGAGAACCACATTTTCTAGGCCTAATCATGATTATTTTGTATATATATGAACAAAATTATGATTATAATTAAATTCGAGATAATTTTAGAATAATCATTCTAGAAAGGGGAGAAAAGTGGCACCTTCAATGGCAATGAATTTTGCTCTCTAGTGATAATAATTAAAAAAAAAAAAGCAATAGACAAGGAAAAGAGAAAGGAAGGGAAGGACAAAATGAGAGGCGGAAGAGTAGCAGAAAATGTGCTGCAGAAGGAACTGGGGGAAGGAGGAGGGAAGGGATAAAAGGTTAAGGTTAAATTAAAAAAACTCAACAGGACAATTCAGACATTTTGCAAACTTCATATTGAAGGGGGTGAAGGTTTATAAAAGAGGATGCAAGAAGCAATATCCCAGATGGAATAGATTGTTTCTCTTAGAAAAGTTTTCGTGCACCCCATGATTTCATCCTACACACTCTGATGGGATGGAAATGTCGTTTTACCCTTAATAGAAAAAAAAGGTTGCTTCTTCTTGTACCATATAGTACTATGTAAAATATCTTTTGTACCTTTAAACTGTGTAAAATGTCTTTTGTACCTTTAAACTATGTGAAATGTATTTTGTACCCTTAATGAACTATGTAAAATGTCCTTTTGTACTAATGAAATAAAAGTTATGACCCACTACACCAAAGCATTTCCTAATCCCTTACGCGCCCAACATACACACTACCGAGTTCTCTAAGGTACGACGGAGAGGAAGCTTATGGAGAGAGAAGGATATTGACTGCTACATATCAATATCATCTAATCCATCACACACATCAATTTCTTATGAAATTCTCATGTATGAGTCCATTGTATTCATTGCTAATGTTGAGCAAAAAAAAAACTCACATATCAACGCCCTTCCGGGTATTAATATCTTTAAGCTTGATCAAATAATTTTGGATATAAAAATTTGAAACTCAAAAAACACTTATAAATATGAAAATTCATAACTCATAATTCACTTCTAGATATGTCCATTCAGAAATTTAAATAGAAAATAAAAACCACCTTCCAGATTTCTATATCCATAGGCCATGACAATGACTTCCAGATTCTGCATCCTTAACCAACCACTCAGGCTTCCGCATATTGAGATTCATCTGCAGCTAAGCTAAGAAAAAATATGAAGGACAAACACATTGGTTGATTTCTTATCCCCTCCACTCCACTGTTACAGCAACCCACTTCATCACCCCTAACTCAGTTAAAAACGTACATCATAGTAACAAACACTCCTCTGCAGTTTTTTTCAAAACAAAAGAAACAAGACAATATTGAATTTAAAAAATTAGGTTGGATGCATATAAAAAATTATATGGTTGAGGAAAAAACTCCTACAACACCCTCTCTTAATTATCTTCATCTTTTCGGGTGCACTCTCTCTCTAAGTCGCACTCCCAGTCCGTTTTTATTTTGGAAAGCACTTTCACAGCCCTTTTGCCAAAGATAAAATTTATATGGTCTAGAGGTTGGTGAAATGACTTTTTATTGTTGTATTTCAAGTTGATTGATTTAAAAAAAAATACTGTAGAATTCAAAATATATTATGTTTTTTAAATATATTTCATATTATATAATTTAGAATGTATTTTTTATCCAAAAATACTTTTTAGATTATGCAACTAATAATATATTTATAAAAAATAACACATTTTGAATTGTATAATAAAAAATATATTTAAAAATATAAAATTTATATTGTATATTTTTCCTTTCAGAATGCAAAATTTGTATTATATTATAGATACTATATTTCGAAATATAATATATAATCTAAAAAGTAAAAGCTACAAATATTTACGTCTGGATATCATAATCTCTGAAAAGTCTCTTGATTATATATTGTCAAATTAAAAAACTTAAGAAAAATAATTTTGATATTTTCAGAAATACGGGAATGGAAAAGAAAAACATGAAAATGTAGGAAGAATTTGGTGTTTCTCTAGTACCACAACATCACTCCTCACATTCCATTCAAAGACTAGGTTAATTGAACAAACAGAGAAAAGATCAATCCAATTGCGAAACATTAAACTCATTTCAAAATTACAAGTCTGAAGTGGAGGAATTATCCATAAATATTCTTCGAACTTTGAGAGCTTTAACTCTGACTCTGTAAAAGTCCAAAAAAATGTGGAAATTAATTGCAACATATTTAAACATGACATTTATTATTTGTGGACTTAGTAAAGTATTACAGCACCCACTACCAGTTTAATTGGCGTAGACATTTAAGATAATTTATTGTAGAAGAAAAAAAAGTCATACTCTGATTGGAACCGATTCTACACGCATTAGAGAACATTATCTAGTCTCCAAAGCTTTTGCTTTCATTCTTGTTAATGTGATGTTAGTCTCCATTTTCTGGATTTTCATCCCATTTTTATTAAGTAGTTCAACAAGGGCGTCTAAAATTGCCCTATTGAAGGATTGCGTGTGTGAAAGGAACGTGTTTGAACCTAGTGGTCTTCTTCATGCTTCTAGTCGCCCGGGTCAAAGCTTTCAGAGTCCAACCTAAAAGTTTGTTTTAAGGTGTAATGGAGAAAATTAGAGCAAATACAGCTAGCAAGCATGATTGAATAGAAGTTCAAATGGAAAAGCGTGGAATTGAATCATGTGTGATGGGGTTTGACATTTTAGCCATTTAAGACAACTCTGAATTATTCTCTTCCTTTTATCAATATTTCATGTTCAGTAATTCCAGATGATTCTAGGATGTTTTGTTATTCGATAATTGATTTTTCTACCATCTTCCTGTTCAAACTCTCCCCTTAAAAAATTTAAAACGTCTACTGGTTGGTTGATTCTCGGACATTTGAAGATGTGAATTAATAATACGGCATAATAAATATGTGACAAGAAAGTGATTATAATTGGTGTTGAATAGGTTAATGACACACTTTGGGTACAGTCTCGTGATTTTAGGAAGTCACTACACACGAACTGAGGACCACTAGACATATCTTAGTGAACTGATTACCTGATCTACACAAATAGAGGCCCAGGTCAACCTATAAATAAGACTTCTGAAATGAGAAAATGTACGTTTTTTGATGTCCTGAGATAACAAAACTAATCACTAGTACTGAATTGAACGTCAGAGTGCAATCGTAGATATCCTCACGACCGAAAGAACATGCACGCGAGAGAAAAAGAGCTTTGAAGAATTCAAAGACTACTAGCACGACAGCAAATTGTGTATCGAGTGGATCAACATTAGTCATGCCTCGTCATCCACACAAGTACAAAATGGTTTCTCAAATGTATTCTAAAATTTAACCGGCACCCCAATTTCTTGAAAAAGCATAACATAGTAAAAATTTGTTAACCTTGTAAAGTTTATCCTCCTCCATGGACGATCATTTAATTCAATAATTCATGAAAACTGAGCAGTGTAGCGTGTAGTCTTCCTCAACTACACAGAATTGAGAACAGTAAAGCAACACCCATGCTTAATAATTTTGTTCAATCGCAAAGGAGAGGAACCCGCCACGCATGCACCGTTCGACAATTCATACAATTATTGAAACCCAAGACAAGAAAGAAAATATACATCATCTGCCCAATTCCAATTCCAATTTCAAGAAACAAAAACACTCATGACTCCTGTGTATTTACAAAACTGTGCGGCTACAAAATACAGTGACGAAAACACCAACCCGGTAAATTCATTCAACCACAGTAGTACAAAAACCAAATACTAGAAGTAACAACTGAAAATTTTTCCACGCGCCACGTCACGCCGGGAGGCGCTCTTCAGACGCCCAGGGTCCCACACAAAAAGACTCGCCAGTCGCCACAATTTTATAATGTTTCCTTCATCAATTGCTTACACCCGAGGGCAGAGGGCCCCACTTCGTGTTTGCCCTCGCCGAACGGTTAACTCCGACCAATCCTATCGCGGCACGTGGCCCTCGGAATCACCTACTCCCCACGATTCAGACCTTCTTCCAGACGCGAACCGCATCATGCCACCCAAACCGGGCGGTTCGCTCCCCGACACGCTGTTCCGCGACACAATTGACTCCTCGAACGACGCATCGTTCACGCTCGACGTGCTGTCCCGCGCTTTCAAATTAACCGCACCGCTCTTCGACGGAACAGTAGAATCCGGTTTCCGGTCCGCCTTTTCCTTTCGACCGGACCGCAAAATGGAGCGTAAGCTCTCGAAAAAACCGTGTTTCTTTCCGTTTCTTTTCGGTTTCTCTTTTGTACGCGTATCCTGGGAATCCTTTCTGGAGCATACCAGCTTGCGATTTCGATCGCGCTTGGATCTGACTCTTCCCATGCAAGAGACTTTCGGCGAGGATGGTTCCACGTACCCGGACTCCGACTTCCCGACGGAACCGCTGCGTTTCGGGAACAACCTGATGTTGCCAGGTTTGTTGTTGCGGCGGTTCTTGACGTCGACGAAGGAGGCTTTCTGAGTCTTAGGTAAGCCAATGATGTTGGAAGCCTTGGACTTGAAATTGAGAGAGAAGCGCTGGGAGTTGTTGTTGGAGCTCGTGCCAGGGTTGAGGTTGAGGTTGGTGGAATTTGAATTGGCCTTGGTCGATTCCTTGCGCTCGTAGACGGCGTTGCGGTCCCACCACTCGTATTCCTCGTCCCTGGACAGAAAGAAGGACTCCGGCGGCGAATCCGGGTGGGGCTCCGGCGGATCCGTGGCGTGGTCGCCGGCGAGAGTCACGCACGCGATTTTCCGATCGCTGGATCCGCCGGCGCACGCTGAAACCAGTGTTTCGACCTGGAGCATTTGGAATGGTTATTGAGAGGGAGAGAGAGAGCAAAACAGAGACGCAGATACTGCGAAGGAGGTAAGAAAATTGTTGAAGATTGTGACTTTGTGATGTTGTTGTGTGAATGAGAGAGAAAATGAGTATATATAATTTGGAGGGAGAGTTTCAACGTGCCTAGTCACACTATTACTGTAGAAGTGGTTCTTGTTTGGTTTTCAATTTCCCAAATGCCAACTCTTCGTCTTCATCAATAATAAAAACCATTTTAAATCATATATATAATTTTTTATTCCATTTTGTAAAATTCGTTCTAACATACACTAGATATTTTGAGAAGGTTCTATCATCTATATAAT
>Ga0123341_1002097_pt1 | contig 16009 bp, 9 predicted proteins | sample Turbeapinknodule_FD_89959 | JGI IMG/M metagenome (GOLD analysis project Ga0123341, IMG submission 89959) | Root nodule microbial communities of legume samples collected from Mexico - Turtle bean Mexico pink nodule | ecosystem: Host-associated > Plants > Roots > Nodule | place: Mexico: Nepantla... | reverse complement strand
CTCTTCTATATATTTAATTGATTGAAATTAATTCTACTTCTTTTTATAATTAAATATATCTTAAATTATTTTTATCAATTTATTATAATCTAAATTATAGTTTATGTATGCCACTTGCATTTTATCAGCCTGAAAATGATGATAGGATAATGACAAAGTTAAAAAGCCTTATGTCCATTTCAAATATTAATGATAATAATAATGAAGATGTACCTAGATATAATAATAATAGTAATAATAATAATTTAATAATTAGAGATAAAGACTTGTAACACTATCATCAATCAATTAATAATAATAATAATAATATTGACAGTAATAATAAACGAGTAATAATAAACAATGATCAATATCTAAGTAAAAGTCTCTTCTTTTTAACTAAAAGCTAAATTCAACAGCAAAAAATGTTAGTTTTTAAAAAAATAATGAAATAGTGTTATTACAAATTGCATTAAAAAATCATTTCAACTCATACGTTTTATTTAAAAAAAATACACTTGTAAACTAAAACCTCGCTTGGGAACGAACAGTTAAGTTTTTTAGGAGAGGGAGAGAGAGAGAGAGAGGGTGAGTACTACAAAAATGAGAATGAGTGAGTATAAAATTGTTTAGAACGCAATGAAAAAAAGTTTAAAATTGAGATTAAATTAGAAGTTTGTAGAAAATATATTATAAAAAAGAGTGAGAAAGATATATTTATTAAGAGTCTTATTAGCCCCTGTCTCTTGATCACATTGTATAAGAAATTAAAAGAAATTATTAGAAGCTATATCAGAATGTATTAAAAATAAATAAAAGGTTAATTTTTAGCATATTAAGTGACTTACATTTTCAAATTGATAGGGTATATATTTCAATATTAAATCAATTTAAAGACAATACTTCTATTTGAGATATTATCAATTTTTAAAGTTAAAATTTTATCATAATTTTATGTTTAAAAAATAATATAAGGATTAAAGAATAAAAATGTATTTAAATTGTCTTAAGTCTTGAGTCATAAGTGATTTGAGATTATTGAGCGTACTAGAACAGGTCTTTTAGTCGAGGACTAGGAAACGAGGATTAGTCTAGGGAACCATCTTTCCATCTCTCGATGGTGTTAATGTTTTGGCATTAAGTTCGTTGAAATAACATCATTAGAGTCAATTATTGTATTTAAGGTATTATTTGTTTTGAAGCTTAAAGTTTCATCATGATTTTATCTTTAAAAGACGTTTCGTTGATGTGGAACTATTGGGAGGCGATGTGCGACTATTCGATATTACCGAAACAAGTCCCCCAATCGAGGTTTAAGAGGAACGAGAGTTCATCTTTAGAACCATTTTTTTATTCCCACAGACGACGTCAATGTTTTGCCTTTAAGTCTGTTGAGATAACATCGTTAGAGTCAATCACCGTATCAGGGGTATTATCCGCTTTGAAACTCGAAGTTTCGTCACAATTTTGTCTTTAAATGACGCCTCAATAAATTAAATGATGAAGGTGTATTTAAATTTCCTTTAGATTTGAATCCTAAGTGTTAGGATTATTGAATGAACCGAAACAAGCCCTCAGGAAACGAAGGTTCGTCTTTGAAACCATTTCTCCATTCATCCCAATTAAGGGCTAAAAAAACAAGAGTTTATCTTTGGAACCAATCTTTCATCCCCACAGACAGTGTCAATACTTTTACTTTAAGTCTGTTGAAATAACATCGTTAGGTCAATCGTCATATTCAAGGTATTGTTCACCTCGAAACTCCAACACAATTTTCTCCTTTTCTCGATAATGTTGGACTATTAGATTATTAAACTAAATGACACAAATATAGTTGCTAGATTGCACCTATGACTATAAGATTTACCATCTTTGAGCTTTTGGCCTTCCTGATATTTAGTTCCAATTCAGGTGTTACATCTACTTTAAGTCAATTTCTTTCTACAACCAAAACTTATTGTTACACCTTATATTTTTTAAATTTTACCCTTTGTTGTTCATACAAGTTTGGTTTGAAATTATTTTTTGAATTATGCAATTTGAAATTCTTCCCCATAACACAAACTACATTAATTTAGACTCATAACAAGGACTAAGAGTAAAGAACCTTTTGAAATGAATAACTAGTTAGTATAGAAAAACTCTTTCAGCATTGAACGAAGTTGAATACCTTATTATATTGACTTTGATAAAAATCAAATTTTTGAACTGAGCATTCCAAAAATAAAATAAAAAATTTAAATTAGTCAATATAAAATGAAAAAATAATAAATTACGTAATTTGAAATGTAAAAAAAAAAATTGATTAACTTTAATAGTTTTAAGATTATATAATTCAAAAATTTCCCAAACCACTCAATCTAAAGTCTTCCTCATAAAACTACGTGAAAAAATATTTTTAATATTTTTCACCTTCCATAAAAGTGTAAAAAGAAACTATGAGAACAGAAAGAAAAAAAATTCATACTTTAAATATTTATATGTTTTTAAAGTACAATTATTACTTATTATTAATAACGAAAAAATATTAAATACTTTACTATATTTATTTTAAGATAACAAATATTTTACTTTTTCTTTTAAAATAGCATATGATGTGAGAATATCAAATAATATAACTATTATTGTCTTCTCTCTTCTTAATCAAACGTAACATTTAAGTATAATTGAATAAAACACTCATAAGTAACCTAATCTACAATATTGCGTACCAATGAGCACATTATTTAAAACAAAAAGAATAAAAAAACACTCGACATAAAAAAAATAGGACATGTTTGAAAGTAATTAAGGTTTTGGAGAAGGGAAAGAAAGACATGGTATTTTGAATTAAGAGAGCTCTACAATGTTCTTAAAAGATAAACAAAATATTATTACAACATTAAATTCATGATATTTTAGCATTTTATTTATTTCATTTAAAAAATAAATAATAGTAATATATTTTTTTTTTTCTCCAAATTTGTTATTGTTGGGCGTATTTAATCAAAGTAATAGCCACAAGCATAGTTGAAAGGTGGTTGGAATTCTTTTAAGTCCTCCCTTCTAGTTTTTTATTTCTTTAGATACTTTATTGATTCACATAGATCCTTGAAGAAATGCTATATTGAAACATTTCCTCAACTAATAGACTATGTTTGTAAATAGCAACAAGTTATTAGAAATTCATCTAAAAAACCAATAATTTGTTGTGGTTAATTTTTTAATATCCACATTGTTAAATTCATTCTCATTAAACTTTATTCATTTATATAATGTTAGAGTAGTGTTTTTTTTTATAGAAATGTTACTTAATTAACATTAGTTTGCTAGAAATGTTTGTTAATTCCATTAAGCTCTATAAATAAAGCATACTCACTCTCTCATTATTATATTTTCAGCATGAATTAATGTGAGATTTTTTAAAGATATCCCAATCATTTTGCAAAAAGTGACTATGTATGAGCATAACTCTCAAAATCAACAATGACCAATAGAACCTATGTTTATAATAAACAAAAAAAGACCATCTCTTATTATTCTTTTCCATTCAACCAATAACAATGTAATTGTTTTATGGGAACCAATTTCTTCATTTTTTTAATGATGTTTGCTTCACCAAGTTGAGGTCAAATAATTTTTTACAAGGTAGGAGAGATTTTTCATGAAAAGAGTATTGATTTGATTGTAAAAGAAGAGAAGAAAGAGATTAAAGTTGTTGTAGTTGTTGAAGATCCTAGTTCAAGAAGTTATTTCTTTGCCATATGTAAGCACCTCTCACACTCATTGTGGCATAGCATTTATATTGCTCACCATCAAACAAACCCCATTTTATGAATATTAGGTTAGGCTTCACTAGCCAAAGTGAACCTCGTCTGTTTAGTGCCACATTATTATTTTTTAATTTTTTGTCTTTTCAGAAATATTTTTTAACTTCAATGTCATACCCGTGCAATGCACGAGAATTTTTTAAAATATGATATTTGCATATTATATTATATATATATATATTACATTAAATTTGTTTTTCTCACCTGTAATATATTAAATTATAATATTAGTTATACAATCATTTATAAGTTAAAATTAAATGAATTAAGATTGATGGTAAAGTTTATCATAATTATAAATCAAAATTAAATGAATTAAGAATGATGGTAAAGTTTATCATAATTATAAATCAAAATTAAATCAATTATTACTAAATAATCTAAAAATAGATAATTGACCAAAAGTAAAAGTATTATTATAACCAAAATTATTGATCAATTCAAGATGATGATGGTTGGAGAATATCAGATTTTCATGAAGACCTGTAACGTTAGAAAATTAATTAATTAAATATATTAAATATGAAAATAATAAAATATTACTCTACATAACAAAAAGAACTCTTTAGATGAAGTTAAATTGATCTTCATATATTAGAACAAACACATGAGAAATAACAATTTTTTTCATTAAAGAATGTTCATACGGGATATATATGGCTGTAACAATATGTTACAAACATCTTCAAATATTTCTTTCTAAATCACATTAGAAGATGAATTACTTGTATTTCCATTATCATCCAAAATCAAGATTTTCAACCATTTCTTTGATTTCACTCTAGAAACCGCAACATATAATTGTCCGTGTGTAAATACTAAACGTGGTAGATATAGGTCAATTAAGCGTTTGACCTTGGATTTTATTTATTGTCATATCAAAGCACAAAAATATTGGAAATTGTCTTATCTAAAACTTAAAAGGCAGGCCTAATTCAGAAGGAGTCAAGTTCATTTTAGGAATAAATATTTTATCACCAATATTTTTTCCAGTAATAACTTTGGCACCAATAACATTCTTCCCTAAGTCAATTACTTGTAATCTTGTTCCATTGCAAAGTCCATTGACTTTATCAATATTCTTTAGAAGCATTACCGGAACTCCAACTTTTAATTTAAGACAATGATAGGAATTCCCAACATTTGATATCATTAAAAAATTCTACTGTAAACCACTCAACTTGAGCATTTTCTTATTCTTCATATTCGCAAGATTTGTCTGAACTTAAATAAGTAACTTCTTCTCGAGGGATTAATGATAAGATAAATTGATTTACTTGTTCCACACATTTTGTGGTAGGATACACTATTGCACCCTCATAAAAAAAAATCTATCAGAGGTCAGATTCTGCATGTAGCCTGGACAAACAAATTCAACCAATTGCAATAAAGGTTGTTCAACATGTTCAATTAAAAAGTCTTTTGGTATTTGAATAGTTGCTTCTCTAACCTCATTTAAGTCCATATCTTCATCTCCAATATGAAGGATCCAATCAGCGAACTCTTTTATTTCTATTATAGTTTGCATTGATTTTTCAATGCTTAATCTTATATTCTTTGTAAGTTTCAAGACTTTACAATGTTTTCATAACTTAGAGTAATTTATTGTTGTCTTCACAATGTCATATCTTAATCATTTTTTACAATAAGAAATATCTACCTAAAATCTCCTTCCAATACAATGACTTTACCACCAAAAGGTTTATGAGAGTTTTCTTCACTTTTAGCCCTCATGAGGTCCCTTAGAGTTGTTTTTTCTGCAGGAAGTAACAAATAAGTTATACTGCTAGAAGCTACATTCAACATAATCAACCCTTTTGACCTAATAGGGTAGACAAAGTTTTGAAATTTTATTTATGTATGACATAAAATAAGTTAGGATTTGTGTTTATTTAGTAGGACTTTGGATATTTTAGAAATTGTATTTATTTCAAATTTTCACTTAAGTAGGATATTAAATTATTTAGAATTATTATTTAGTAATATTTTGAATAATTTAAGAATTTAATGTAATTCAAAAAAATTAATTGAGTAAAATATTAAATCATTTAGATTTTGTATTTATTTAGAATTTTGAAAATTTTAGAAATATTTAGGCTTCGCTGGCGAAAGTGAACCTCGTCTGTTTAGAGCCACATTATTATTTTTTTAATTTTTTGTCTTTTCAAAGATATTTATTAACTTCAATGTGATATATGAAAAAGGCATTACACAGTTTTCAGTTTATCTATTTTGGTTGAATCAATATCATTGATGTTCTTTTATAGAAGTCAAATTCTCTATTTTAAGTTGTATAATATTTGTTCTCACTAAATTAGAATCACGCATACCTTTACAGAACATTCAACGTGTTGAATGTCCACATAAGGTTTGGGTTCAACAGTGTCCATTTCAAAAGAAATCTCTCAACATATGTGAACAGAGGAATTTTAATCAGATGCATATATACCACAGAAATGGGATCATAAAATGGAAGTAGTCAACACCCGAATGAGGATTCTGATTCATTCAAGATCTTAGATCACTGCCATGAAATTTGGAAGTACCTCCATGCCATGATTTTCTCAGTTGCTGATCATTCTGTTTGATTTTTAAATTTAGATTCTGCACGTGAGGAATACGGAATAAAAAATATGTAATCAGGGGATCTTATAAATGACAAATCAACAAATTATTTTTTATAGGGAAAATTCACAACAATATCTCTAATTATATTTAAGCTAAACTGTATAAGATTCTCAATCATGCTGCTAATTTACTGAGATCTCGATCTAATTCACGTGCAATACAATACAATGTATGCAATTCACTTCAGCATATTAAGAACTTGGTTGGTTTGAAAATGATTTTTTTATTTTAAAAATAAGTATGAAAAAAAATAGATATTATTTGGATAAGAATGCAAACAACAGAACTTAGTCCACAATAGCAACCAAAAAGTAGTGTGTATTATTATGCAGCCAACCTAATGAGATAGAGAGAGAAGCATTAATATTATATTTGACACCATAGCATGCTTCAAAATCTAACGTTAAAATTCAGAAGTAGGAAGATGAAGGAGCCTATAAAATTTATAGGTTTGTGACATTGGAGTTGAAGATGGTGCACGCGCCGTGCCATGTGCCGTCACCTCGTTAACAAATAATAAGGTAGCCGCCAGATAAGGTCACTCCAAACACGTGCCCTTGTCCATATTGTACCACCAATATTTCTGTATTTCATTTACATTTTCTATCTGCTAATCTACTTAATTTATTGTATACATATACTGTAGAAATGAGGGAAAATACTAAATATTACTGCCATTGATACCTTCTATTTTATATCCTGACTACAAAATATAATGTATGGGTAATGGGTAATAATAATAATATAAATGTTTATTAATGTTTGTATTCAGAAACAACTAACCAATGTGTATTTACCAAGCTTCTTTAATGCGAAATTCAGTCAAGTCAACCTGGATCTGCCCAATGTCATGTCCTGCAAATAGGGAACCCATGATATAGATGATTAATAATTTATGCCACTTCAACTAGGAATTTTCTTTCATTTACCTTACCAACATTGACTAAATTGCATCAAATGTTTACCAGCCAAGTAATAAGCAACTGCTTCTGAGTTGTCCCAAATGCTACTGGCGCAGGTCTTGCTACTATCAATTTGCAATTTTTTCCTTTCATCGGTTCAGCCCCTTTCTTCCAAGGAAAATCCATCATTAAGTGCTCCTTTGATTCAGATATAGTTATTTAGAAAAGTCAGACATTATCAGCATGTCAAGAGCACCCCATCAGCATAAATACAGTATACAAACGCTGATGTTGGTATGATGTAACTCATGTAACTTTCTCAAGACAGAAGATTTCAACAAAATAAATTAATTAATAAATAAATTATAGAAGTTTTCATACAAGCAGATTTCAGTGTATAGGAAAGTAACATAAGAACATGGGTAACCCCTATATTTCCTTTCTTCTCCTTTGGAAGTGAAACACTTGAGTTTGTCATGAAATGATGAAACACAAACAATTTGCTAAAAAAATGTTGTGAACCCATCTATGTACAAAGTCAGTAGTTGACAGCAAACTGCCTCCTTAGATCCCTAAAATCATGTTTTTTCCTGTCGTTCTGATACAAAATTGAGTATTCCCCCCGCTTTCCAGCGGGTTGTCTCCAATCCATTCACTCCATATAAATAAGGGTTGGCAAATCTCTGCAGTCTTCAACCCACAAATCCCATCCCAGCTATGTGCCCAAATTTGTCAGAACCAACACAAGCATCTGTCCAACACATCCATCCATTGCATGCACCTCCCTCTTCCAAGGCTGAGAATCTTGTGGCTCATACAGCTTTGCCGAAAGCCCCAATATCACGGCCGAGACAAGCTTTTGACTCTGGGAGATCACAGTTTGAGGAAATCAAACAATCCACAAATCTCCGCGTGATGCAGAAGAAGAATCTGCAGATAAGGAATGGTTATACGTCTCTCTTTCCCATGGGTCCAGATGAGTTCTGTTTCTTCTGTATACCATACTGCCAAGAATCTCTGGATTTGTCACCCCCGTGATCAAAATCATCGAAGGAATTCTCCATTGAAAACCGTGATTGGCGATGGTTCCCGTTTCTAGAGCCAATTGGAGCACCCATATTCTCGTCATCTTCAGATGGTGCTCCCGACCTGGACTCCATATGCATATCCATTGATCTATATCTTGGTCCAGCCGATCTCATGCCCCTCATATTTGAAGAAGGCTTGGGCAATGATGTGTAAACAGGTCCCTTGGACACCAGGAAGTCTTTAGGAAGAGAGTCCATGTCCATATAGCATTTTCGAGATTTTGCATCATTAATCAATGCAGCCCAATCTTCAGATTGCACCAGAGCATTCGCATTTCCCATGACCTGTCAATGGTAACAAACTATCAATAATATTATCAATTAAAACATGTTTTTTCTAATTAATAAATACACAAATTTATCACTGAAGAAGAATGCATTAGAATGGTATCCATACCCAGAGGGCCCTTCTTGCACGTGTAAGGGCAACATTCATCCGCCGAATATCTGCAACAAAGCCAACACCATGACTAGATGCACGCACACAAGACATTATAATGACATCCCGTTCTTGACCTTGGAAGGCATCTACGGTATTGATATATAGATCTTTCCCTTCTTCTGAATTTAACACTTCGTCAAACTCACGCTGGAGGCATTTCAACTGCAGCTTATAAGGAGTAATTATGCCAACAGTAATTTTTCCTACACCCAAAGACTTGACCGTTTTCTGAACATGCTCATACAATCTGAGACAAAATTGTGCTTCATGTATGTTTTGATAAGAGACTGATCCACCTCTGTGAGATTCGCGCCCATGTCTGATATCATAGAATATATAAGGTTTAAGTAAAGGGTCCTTGTAGTATGGCTCGTCAGGCAGTTTAACGACACTTTCACTATCAGTAAGGCGCCCCTGATAGAAGTACCTAGAAGGGAAATCCCGAATATGAGGGTGCATTCTGTACTGCACAGACAACAACATTGTCGGGCAACCTGCTTGTTGGAACCTTTCGAAAAGACTCCTACTGTACATCAATGTTCCAGCAGCCTTGCTTATAACTGTAGCGGGAAGCTGTTGAGGATCTCCAACAAGGACACAACGAGCTGCACCAAGAGAGAGGGGAGGCAGAATTGCCACCTCACTGGCTTGGGCTGCCTCATCAATGACCACCATATCAAAACCATGGGAAAGGCGAGAAAACAACTTACGGCCACTGCTAGAAACTGTAGTGAAAACAATCTCTGCTTCATTTGCAAAACTGGCCTCCAAACTAGCACGGGCCTCTTCCAAATTAAATCCACTACCAGGTCGAAACCTACTTTCAAGAAGGGCTAGGCGAGACATCTCAACCAGAACCTTGTCCCGATTTTCAACAACTGCAGCAAGGTTCTGCAGCAAAGCATCTCGATTCTGATCTCGGGCCATGAGAAGGTCAGGATCAACACCAACAGACCCTTGGGAACGAACAGCAGCAGCAGCTGCATTAAGTTCTCTATGAAGACAATGCAACTGCTGAGTCAACTGCGCCTCGCGATTCTTTAACTGGTGCATCCATCCCATAATTTCTTCTCGACTCTTGATTAAAAGCTGTTCAGTTCTGCGCTCGACAGAAACTGCTTGGGCAGCACGTGTCTGAGAATCAACCCCAACTCGAGCTACATCAGGTCGATAAACTTTCATCTCCCCATCAATAAATCCACGATCAAGAACACGGGCAAGAAGCTCATCAGTGGCAGCATTAGACGGAGCACAGACTAACATTCTAGGTTTTGGGACCAGTTTAGGTAAGGTTCGCAAGAGATTCTGGTCCATGTTTTGAAGAACTTCATCAATAGATCCAGTGGGGATATGATCAGAATTAATCTCATTGACTTGCTTGTAGCTCTCAGGGGCTACATGCTTTAGCAAAGAGGTGTAGTAGTGCTGATACTGAACAAGGTGAATGACATTCAACATTCCCCACACTGTATGTGTTTTTCCTGTTCCTGGAGGTCCTTGAACGAGGGTAAATGGCCAAGGTTCTTGCCTTTTTGTTGATCCACTACTTGTGCCAGCAGCTGTATGCGTAGCTGCCCATTGGATTGCTGCTAACTGGGGTTCATTGAAGGTCCTACGCAGATACTCAACAAAGTTCTGAGTGAAGCATTCAGGCATGGCAGGGGTCTGTTGCTCATATTTAGGGAAGTGTTCAGGACTAGGCTGAAGGATTGCAGTTTGCATCTGAAAAGTAAAAGTAGTTAGAATTGAAATCCCGCAACACTACTTTACATCAGAATAATTTTCAGCATATACCTGCAAATTTAATCGACGAAATGCATGTAGAGCAACATACTCCCTTTGTGTGGTAGCAAGAGAACCGAGAACAGTGAGGTACCAGATGCTTCCACTTAGAAGCTTTCTTATGATATGATCATCATCAACCCTACAGGAAAGACCAATTATATTTGCGATGAATATTGGAACCAAAAAAGTACATAGCAACACATTCATTATAAAGAAAACTCAATTGGGAAAATTCTAACAAACACTTGCCTGCTGGGATCATAAGAGTCTCCAACATAGTAATGAAGAATTGCACCAGGAGGATCACGGGTATCAATAGGTATGTGACGCCTAACTGTACCAACCACTCGTCCAGTGACTTCTGATTCCCCGTCATCCTGAGCTACAGATGAACTGTTCTGCTTGGATCTAACTGCTAGCATAATGAAACTATTAACCCAACTGAACACAAAAAAAAAAATAGAACTGACTATACTGTACTAGATATTTGACAACAAACCTGATCCAGGCCTGGGGGATGAAAGAATTGCAACATCGCCCTCCTTAAATGACCATTTGAACTCATGTACTGGAAGAACTTTAACATCATACCATCCTAAACAGAGATTCAAATAAATTAAACCCACAGATTAAAAAAACAAAAGCAATAAGAAGCAGGAAAGTAAGGGACTACATATTTGTTTGTTGAAGTTACAGAGATAAAGCATGAAACACGGTTTGTAAGGATACAAACATATTTACAAGCAGGAAAAGAGAAAATTAAATTCCATGAACTTAGGAGACAGTTTCCATTATACAGATGGAGTGTTTAAAATAATGCAGCATGTATCAGTTTACAGCAGTGAAACTGCTGAGCAAAAGATGTAAAATATATATCTAACACAAAACAAGCACTGAAAGTTACAAGATGTACCTCTTTCCCTTGACTCATTCGCCTTCACACGCACCATAATATGAGTATCCCTTGACACTGTTTCAGTTGATTCTTCCCAAGTACTATAAAGTTGAGCACGGCATTCCTCAAAAAGCAAAGGCTCAAATACTCTAACATACTCTTCCACTGATTCAAACCGTCCAGGAACACACTGAAGCTCAGTCTCCTCTGAATCACAGGATCTTAAATTAGTTACCAACAAATAAATAAACAATAATTTCAAAAGGAACCAAAGGATATATCTGTATTGATGATACAGAGACAAATGAAGAATGAAGATCAATTCATTTACTAGAAGCAAATGCGTTCAAGCTTAAATCAAAAAGCACATACTACAAGATAAAGCCTTAACCTACAAATAATAGGAAACATCTACATGAAACAATGATTGATACATGTTTTTTCATTTGTTTGCTCATCTGATCACAATAATTCACGTATGAGAAAATTGTCTACAAGTTTTATTACATAAAGAATAACAGAAGGTGAAAATAAAATGTTAGATTATTTAAGCTACAGTCAAATTGTTCAGTGGTACTGCCATACTTCCATCCACAATAGCCAAAGATCCTAATATCGATGAAATGACATTCTAATAAACAACCTTGTATTTGAATGGAAAGATAACAATTTCTAATTAAGAACATGTGAGGAATCCTTCTCTACAGTATGTATATTTTGTAGGATAACACTAACAATCTAACAGTTGACCAACTTTGCTTTGAAAATGGTCAAATAACTGTCATTATCCTTTTAAAGAATCTAAAACTATGGGTGACAAAATTGAGACAACATGAATATTTTGCATTTAGAAAAACCATTCATAAAATCCAAATCACAGAAAACAAAACAAAACAATCCAACATATTGGATAAAATCAGCAATTAGAGTAGAGAAAATAGAACAATAGTGCAGATAATAGTCAAAATACTGAATTGAAGTAAAGCTCCAAGTTTCCCTTCCACCGGTTATCTTTCAATCTCTCTCAAGAAACAAGACAACTTGAGAACCATAACACAAAAGAGGCATATGATGGCAACTGGATTACATAAAGAATTCATGTAAACCAGAGGAAGCTATCAAATCAATATCAAATTTCATTCCAAAAACAACTGTCATCACCTTTGCATGTCTCTCCAGTGTTATGAATCTCACAGTGTGATAACTGGAGGAAGGGAGCAACAAGTTGAAGAATCAGAAACCACTCGAGTGCAAAGAATCAAGTGAATCAAATCCAAAGAAACCATAAAGCTTAGCAATAATAGTATATATCTGCACTATGGTAATAATACAATTACTTGATACCTGGGTGATGCCAAAACTTTTCACTGGTCACCTCCCGTATAAGGCGCTCAACAGATGTGTCCTGGGACTGGCTGCTGATAGGAGCCTGCTTCTTGATAGAAAGATGTTTCTTGTTTCCTAATTTAACATCATTAGAACTTTGACTACTCAGTCCCAACTTCCTATTAGAATGGAGTGCGTTCTTCTGCTGCCTCGAATCTGTCAATTGTTTCCATGAACCCTGTCTTGGAATTGGTGGCAAATTGGCCTCTGCAGAAGGTTCTGCCTCACTGTTTAACCTCCTGGATCTAACAAGTGGTCCAGAAGTATCGCCATTACAATCAGAAGATTTAGGTTCTTGTGCTTCAGCATGGTTGCCACCTTCACCAGAAGATGTATCAGTGAGCTTCTGATCCTTAGCTATTCCAACACGCTCAACTTGTGCGGGAATAGTGCGGACTTCCTTTATTGTTCGACTAACAACAGATGATGATGAGAAAGTTTGCCTTCTAGGGGTTGAGGTTTTAATAGGACCTGCTTGCTTAACATCTTCTAAGTTAAGAAACATTGTCTGTCTATTTCGTTTCTTTCCCAACATTTCCTCTTTACGTTGGTCAATCTTCCTCTTACCTGGATTATTTGCACACCTAAGTGCATGACTTGCTTCAATACCTTTCACTTCTTTTTGCTTGGGAACTAAAGTGGGTTCCTCCAGTGCATCACTAGAGGTTTCACTTTTTATATTGCTTTCTGAATTTGGAATACTATTGTTTTTCTGCTCACTCGAATTTGATTCTAGACCTATAGAAGCATGACTACCCCTTTCATCATTTATACTATCAGAACTCTTAATATTTCTAGGTTTACTGTCAGACGCAACCACAACACTCACATCCACCATTCCAGATGTTGCTAGCTCTTCTGAAGCTTGACCTCGTTGTGGCAAATTATTACCTATATTTGCATTAGCATTATTACCCCCATTTGCATTAGGATTATTACCTCCATTTGCATTAGGATTATTACCTCCATTTGCATTAGCAAAAACGTCCTCATCAGACCATTCCCCTTCTTCCCTCTCAGTAGATTGGGCATTTGTTGAACTTAGTATCCGTGAATCCATAACTTTCACATCTTCATCTTTACTTGACTTGGAGGAAACCTTTGTGTCCTGATCTCCTACTCTCTTCAATTCAGCATCTGATTCAGGCACACCAGTGGATTTAGGCCGAACAAAAGGTTGAAATCCAGAGACAGATGAGGCATGTGAAAAAGCATGATTATTTATTATTCCTTGGGCAGCAGTTGATGTTGGAAATAAATCAGAAGCATGGGGATTTGTCGATGGGTGTGTCTTTTGGGGCTGGATGCAGACAATACCATCTCTATCATCATTATCCTCTGCAGGCGGTTCATTGAGATCAAATAATGGCCTTCCTCGAGAGCCCATCTCATATGCATAAGGATACAAACTAGACTCAGAATAAATTGTTGAACAGAAAGGATGCCTTTATTTTTTTTAAGAGACAATATCCATGACATGCCCACAATGAGGACAGACAGTGCACCTGCAAATCGAAAGGTACAAACTGTAAGACTCGAGGTATGAATTATACTACCTCAAAGTGTCAGGTAACAAGCAGCAACATGGGAGTTTACACAACAAGTAAAAGCACATACAACCTGGATGCAATATAACCGAAGATAATCACAATAATCTATGTCTGACAACTACCCCAAACCCAAACAGACAATTATACAAACAGACAGAAGGAAATCTACAATTTATCAATTTTTGTAGCTAGTGACGACTTGTGTACAAGTATAGGTTGATCACTGTGCATATAATTGATGATGAAAATTAAACAAACAAAAGATCCACATAGAACAACAGAGTCAGATATCCCCAATAGCAAATCAAAACCTAACACCACAAACAACTTAAAAACAAAACTTAGCAGTAAGAACACCCCAAAAGCCAATCTTCAAGAAACCATCCAATGCCCACCAATCCACCTATCAACAGAACTCCTTTCGAGAATCAGATGACAAGGGTCAAATTAGACCCAGCCCAGCAAAATACAAGCAGAAGAAACAGTCCTGAACTCACACCACCCCAGATCAAATGACCACTAATTTGTCGTCCCAAAACCTAAATCAAAACACTTAACGTGGAACCACAAAACTCCATCCACCGAGTGACCTAATCATCATATCTAGGGTTTCAATAACCAAAACCAAGTGAGTACCTTAACCAACGTCCCCATCCACCAAGATTCCAAATTCCCAAACACCCCTTAACCAAGATCTTATCCTCACAGACACCCCACGTTCAGAGATCAAACCAGTTGTCCTCCATTCTCCCAATCACAAACCATCAAACCAAATAATGCACAAATCAAAATAAACAGTCAACCCTGATTTCCTCATTCACTATCATAATCTTTTACTGATTCTTTACCCTCCCAGATTTCCACTACTGAAATTATCAACAACCCACACCACCCCAATTTTTTAAATATTAAAAAATAGAAAATTAAATTAATTAGTCCTGGAGAGAGAGAATTTACCTCTTCTCACTCCGCACAGAAGGGGGCGATTTATAGAGAGAGAAAGAGAAAGAGAGGAACCGATGTAGAGAGAGAAAGATAGAAGAGGGTCGCTCTATAGGTGCAATTTAGAGAGAGAGAGTATAGAAAGAGAAAGACAAAGAGAATGCAATTTGATGAGGGAAAGAGAGGGTCTGGTGACGGGCTTTTATAGGAAAACATGGATCGCATCTCGCCGCCGGAGTTTCCACCGGCCACCGTTAAGTAATTTCCGTCTAAGGATATTTTCGTCATTTTAATTTTTTTTAAAAGGTGACAAAAACGTAAACTTGTTGCCTACTGGGGGTAACTCCGTATTTTCCTCTTTAATAGCGAGTATAAAGCATAGATATACCTAAGCGTGACCAAACGAAACGGATTCAAATTCACAACCACGGCTCTGGACGGCGGCGAGTGGAACCCACGCGAAACGGAACGCGTGGGAAATTATGGTCCGTTAGTTTTTCCAATTAATTTATTAAGAGCAATTAAAATCCTAATTTCTCTCCGTACTTTTCCGGTGACACCTTCGTATGTCTCTTCGCGTAATACAGATCCCTTCGTATATTT